>Ga0209773_10000025_pt1 | contig 43856 bp, 37 predicted proteins | sample BogFormECP14_OM1_FD_188244 | JGI IMG/M metagenome (GOLD analysis project Ga0209773, IMG submission 188244) | Bog forest soil microbial communities from Calvert Island, British Columbia, Canada - ECP14_OM1 (SPAdes) (version 2) | ecosystem: Environmental > Aquatic > Freshwater > Wetlands > Bog ... | reverse complement strand
AGGAAAGTCTGCAAGTCGGGTCGAATAATTTTGAGTGGAATTCCGGGAAAACCAGCACCGGAACCAACGTCGGCGAGCCGACCGTTTTCCACAGGCACGGCCACAGCCCCGAACATACTCTCGCAAAAATGACGATATAGTATCTCAAGAGGATCGCGAATCGCGGTCAGATTTATTTTGTCATTCCAAGCCAACAGAATCTTCATATATTGTTGAATATAAACGATTTGCTGGTCACTTGCGGAGAGCTGGAATTCGCCGAGAGCGCGCCGAATCGTCTCCGCTGAAAGCACCACTGGGCTGGGTGTTGTCATAAGAGTTACTATAAATTCATTGACCTGTGGAAATCTTCTCGGTCTCTAAAGTACCTGTTTTCAATAGGTACGTGGGGCCTGCAATGCCCGCAACTGCGTCAATTGCCATGTGCCAAATCGCAACTGCCGCCAACCCATCGTACGCGATTCGGGCCGTTCCGAACACTGTGCCGACGACCAGTGTGCTCACCAAACCACCCCTGCCTTGATAGAGATGCGCCAACCCGAAGAGAGCTGAGGATACCAAGACAACGCCCCAAACCGGCAATCCGGCCCGCGACAGGGCCGCCATGGCAAAGCCGCGGTAAAGGAACTCCTCGCAAAGTCCGGCCGTAACCGCCAAAGCCAGGAAGGGAAGCAACTCGATCCTCGCTTGCGGCAGAATTCTTTCGGCGAGAGCCTGGATAAAATCGCGCGCTTTGCCTGAAGTGCGCCCCATCCGGCGGAGATTCAGCCATTGCAAGCCACCCAAAGTCGCGGCGCCGACAATCGCAGCAAGGAGTATCCTCCAGGGTCCATGAACTACGAGTCCCAGTTCTTCGAGAGTGAGTCCTCGCGCCCAGGCGCGCCAGGCCGTAACTGCCACAGCCAACCACTGGAATGCGATTGTGGAACCGTAGAGGGCGAGTCGGTCCTGGGTGGTCGTCCGCTCAATGGCAAGCAGCTTCTGCAACCGCATGCGGCCTCGCCACGGCAAGACCACGCCAAGCACGACAAAGATCAGCCAGAAGTCCCAGGGCATCCGGCGATGAAACCACGTTCAGGGGCCGGGCGCAACTTAGCGGTCACTGGTGTTACAAGCGCGCCACGGCAAGCATGGTTATAATGTCTCTGAACGGACGAGGTGGACTCTTGGCAACACAAGTAAAGTTGACATCCATGGCCAAAGCGGCGGGCTGCGCCGCCAAGCTGAATCCGGCGACGCTGGACGCGATTTTACGCAAGCTCCCGACGCAAACAGATCCTAACGTCCTCGTTGGATTTGATACCAACGACGACGCAGGAATTTACCTAATCAGCGAAAGCCTCGCGCTCGTCCAGACGGTTGATTTTTTTACGCCTATCGTGGACGACCCATTTCTCTTCGGGCAGATTGCGGCCGCCAACTCGCTGAGCGACGTTTACGCTATGGGCGGCCGGCCCATCTCCTCTTTGTCCATTGTCGGGTTTCCTGAAAAAGGCGATCCCGAAATCCTCGAGCAGATTATTCGAGGCGGCCTCGCCAAAATGAGCGAAGCGAAGTGCAGCATCATCGGCGGCCACTCGATCCGCAATGAGGACATGCTGTTCGGTTATGCGGTCACTGGTCTGATTAATCCGAAAGGTGTCTGGCGCAACGTGGGAGCGAAGCCTGGGGACGTGCTGCTCTTTACCAAGCCGCTCGGAACTGGGGTCATCACTACGGCCCTGAAGAAAGAACGCGCAACTCCGCAATCGCTTGCCGCAGCCGTCACGGCGATGAGCACGCTGAATGCAGCGGCTGCCGCTGCCCTTCATGAAGTCGAAGAGAAGGCGCAACTTGCCCAGCCCATTCACGCGGTGACGGACGTGACTGGTTTCAGCCTGCTTGGGCACGCTCGAGAGATGGCGCTCGGCGACCCTGCTCACGGGCTCCAGCCGGTCTCTTTTGAAATCGACCACGCTTCGTTCTCCTATTTTCCGGGTGCCGTTGAAGCTGCCCGCGAAGGCCACCTTTCCGCGGGCTTGAAAAACAATCGGGCCTTTATTGGCGAATGCGCCGAGTTTGCGCCGAGCGTCCCGGGTGAATACCAGGATCTTTTGTTCGATCCGCAAACCTCCGGCGGTTTTCTTGTAGCCATTGCCCCCGACCATGCGGATTCAACCTTAGCCGCCTTCGAACGCCACAAAGTGTCCGCGCGCCGCGTGGGCCGCGTTATTTCGAAGAGCAGTCCCTTGATCCATGTGCGGTAAGCCTTCTTTTTGTTTTGGGAGAAAACAGAAAAGCCGAGTTCGCAGGAAAATCATCGATTAAACTGCAAGCATGGACACGATTACCCACGGCATCGCCGGCGCGCTGATCGGCAAGGCGGTTTTTCGCGGCGAAAACATGCTTTCCTTGCAGCCGATGAATCGCGCACGCATGGTCACATGGTCGCTGATGCTGGGCGCAATCTTTCCAGATTCGGACATACTGCGCGATTGGTTTTCGAGCAATCCGATGCTCATTCTGACCTGGCATCGCAGCATCACGCACTCCCTGCTCTGCATGCCTTTTTTCGCTCTGGCCTTAGCGGCTCTCACGAAATGGCTCGCGCGCGTGCTCAAGTGGGACGCTCCTTCCTTCGCGGCACTCGCCGGAATTTACGCGGCCGGCATACTCAGTCACATCTTTCTCGATCTGGTCACAACTTTTGGCACGATGATCTGGTCGCCGCTGGAGTGGTCACGCCCCGCTTGGGATTTGATCTTCATCGTCGACTTTACGTTCACCGCACTTTTGCTCGGCCCGCAAATTCTCGCGTGGGTCTACCGCAAAGCCGAGGGACTCAAGAATCGCGCCATCATTACGTGGTCCGTTTTCGCACTGGTGTCTCTCGGAATCGCCGCATTATTGAAAAATGTCGGCGCGCCGATTTCTGCACAAACTGCCTTCAGCATCATCGCCTTGCTCACTGCGGTTTTTCTTCTCCCAGCCCTTCGCGGGAAGGGACTGCGCGTGCGCTATGCAACCTGGAACCGCGTTGGGCTTGCTGCGTCCATCCTGTATATTGCGGCAGCGTTCTACGCCCACCGCGCCGCTCTTGAGCGCGTACAAAAATTCGCATCGCTCTTACAGTTGCAAGTGGAATCTCTCGGCGCGCTTCCGCTTCCGCCGTCGCTCTGGCATTGGGATGGACTGATTAACACGCCGCGCGGCGTCTACGAAGTGCGGCTCGACCTCAGCGACCTGGTGACAACGAGCAGTGCCATTTCTTCCAGCGCCACCTATCTGGGGTCCCTCGAGCATCGCTACTATCCGGATGCTTTTCCCAATCAATACATCGACGCTGCCAAGCGAGTACCTGAAGTACAAAAAGTTTTGTGGTTTGCGCGATTTCCCGTCACGCGTTTTCACAAGGAAGGCAGCACAGCCATCGTGGAAATTTCCGACATACGATTTCCGCAAGTTCGCAGGGATCAGCCCGCGCCTTTCACCTACCGCGTAAAAATGGATGAAGCTGCTCAGGTCATTTCGCAGGGGTGGGTGAAGGAATAATACTTTACCGGGCCGCAGCGCTTGCATTTTGCCGAAGCCCAAAACGCGGCCAGGATGGCGGCGCTACGAAGGACAATGCACGCAGAATTATTTCGGTTTGGCGGGGTGAATCACTACTTGGCGCTCTTCTCCCATACCGATGCTTTCGGTTCGAATACCAGGCATATCCTTCAAAGTCAGATGCACGATGCGCCGCTCGCGGGAAGACATGGGATTGAGCCGGAACGGTTGCTTGGAAGCCTGCACGCGCTCCGCGGCGACTCGTGCTGTCATGCGCAACTCTTCGAAGCGCAGCGCACGGTAGCCGCCGCTGTCCAGGTGAATTTTCTCGTGGTAGGCAGGTTCCAGCCGCAGGGCGCGAAACGCAAGGTGCTCGATGGCTTTCAGAACTTCGCCGTTGCGCTCCAGCAAAATTTCTTTGTCGCGGCCGTCGAGGTCGGCAATGACTTCCGCTTCGTCAGTTGCGCCGGTCGCGGACGTTTCGATGGCTTGCACCTTGATGTTCAGGTCGAGGCCCGCGACACGCACAAGCTCTTCGAGAAATTTGCGCAAGGCCTCAGCCGCCGCTTGCCGGTCGAGCCTGCCTTCCCGGATGAGCTCCTGCCCCATGGGCCTCCGAAGATCCTTGGCGCTGCTGGCCAGTGTGCCTGACGTTTCCTAAGACTACTTCTTGCCGCGAGAAATCTGTTTTGCCGCCGCCGGCGCGGGATGCGTGCGATTGAGATACCACTGCTGCACGATGCCCACCAAACTGCTGGTGAGAATATACAACGCAAGGCCGCTGGAAAACGGGAAAATAATGAAGCTGCCCGCGAACATGATGGGCATGATCTTCATCATCTGCTGTTGCTGCGGATCGCCCGCCGTCATCGGAGTCATTTTCGAAACCAAGTACATCGAAACGCCAACAACCACTGGCAAGACGTAATAAGGATCCTTGGAAGCGAGGTCGGCAATCCACAGCCAGTGCGCGTGCCGCAATTCGATCGTTCCGCGCAGAGCGCTATTCAACCCGAACCAGATTGGCATTTGCAGGAACATCTGGAAGCAGCCGCCCACGGGGTTGATTCCTTCGCGGCTGTAGATGGCCATCACTTCCTTGTTCATTTCCTGTTTCTTAGGGTCGTTCAGCTTGTACTTCTTGTAGCGCTCCTGAATCGCTTTGACTTCCGGGCCGACGCGCTGCATCTTTAGCGTCGTTTTGTAGCTGGAAATGCGCAACGGGAAGAGGAGCATGTTGATGACCAGCGTCATCACGATGATGGCCCAGCCCCAGTTGGTCACATATTTGTGCAGCCACTTGAGCCCGTGGAAGAGCGGCTCCGCGATGAACTCCATAAATCCAAAATTTACCAGCGCCTGGAGCGGAGGCTTCATGGCTTTCAGGTCGTCGTAATCTTTAGGACCCACGTAAACGCGCAGCGCCATGGGCTGCGTCGAAGTGGTCGCGGCCACTTCCGACACCGGCTCCTGCTCCTCTTTGCCGTCCGCACCGTGCACGGTCCGCATCTCTTTCCAGTAACGCGTTTCGAGCGAACCAGAAGCGATTCCGTTTACCGGTAGAAACGCTGCGGTGAAATACTTGTCTTCGATTCCAGCGTAGTCTTTGCTGCCCATCCAAACGCCAGGACCCCATTTTTCCGGGCCTTCGAGCTTCTTGTAGGGCAGGTCGGTTAGCTTGCCGCCCTCGCTGGAAAAGGTGAACACCGTATCCACGGGCGCCGGATTCGAAACCGTCAAATCGCCGAATCCTCCGCGCCACGCGATGCCCGACTTCACCGGCGTGCCGTTTACCTTGACGATTGTTTCCACGCGGACCACGTACGAATCGTCGAACCGAAAAGACTTCGTAACCTCGAAGTGGCCATCGCTCCAGACGAACTCGAGTTCCTTCGGCGCTTTCAGCGGACTTGCCGGAAGCCCCGCGTAGTGCGCGGCGAGATCCCCGGCACGAGCACCAGGCTCTGGAACCCACGCCTCATACAGTGCGGAATTCGCCTGGGCTTCGAGTTGCTGGTCGTCGAGCGCCAGCGAAAATGGCCAACCGCCGACCTGCGCCGCGGCGTCCGGATGCACCACGTCCAGCACCTTTTGCGGCTTGGAGTCATCCTTGTATTTCTTCAGCTGCCAGCTTTTCACTATGCCGCCGCGGTTTGAAAACTCGACACGGTACAGATCGTTTTCAACAACAATGTTGTTTTCTTCCGTCGCGGCGGTTGGGGGCAAGGCAGCCGCATTTGCCGGTGCGATTGCTGTCGCGATCCCGGGAGTGGTTAGCGCGTTGGGTTTTCCGGAGGCAGGCGAAGAGGAAGTTGTGGTCCCCGCGGAATTTGTCGAGGTCGCTGGCGCCGTTACCGCGGGCTTGTTGGCCTGCGGGACATTGGCCGGCGGCTTCGGCGCAAAAAACTTCACCCAAAGCAAAATCACGGCCATCGAAAGGAGCGAGGCAACCAGAATGCGCATTTCCGAAGAAAGTTCTTTTTTCTTTTCCGGACCGCTCACAGATGTGCCTCTCTCCCAGTAGCCCCGCCGCGGCGCGCATCCCGCGCATTCTTCGCCGTTTCACTCGTATTCAATGGCATGTCTTCTGATTTCTCCGGAACCGGATCGTAACCAAACTTTCGCGAGAGTGGCTGGCAGCGCGCCAACCGCTTTGTCCCCAGCCAGATTCCCCGTAACAGGCCAAACCGCTCAATCGCTTCGTACGCATACCGCGAACACGTCGGTTCGAATCGGCAGCTTCCTGCAAACAAGAACGACAGGTACGCTTTATATATACGCAGAGCGAACAGCGCGACTTTCACCGCGATCGACTGCCTCGGAGCATTCGTAGGGGCGGGGCTTGCCCGGCCCTCGCTCTGTTCAGGTTCAACCACGGAAGGCGGGACAGACTTCCGTCTGTCTCCGGCCGTCTCTCCGTTTTGTTCGCGCGTGTGCATTGCCGCACTAAACGTTCTTCATCAATCGCACCAAATCCGCCGCCAAGCCGGCAAACTCCGCGCGCCCCACGCTGCTTTTCGGATGAATCACGATGTCCCATCCCGCGGGAATCTCCGCGCGATGGCAACGCACGATCTCCCGAATTCGCCGCCGCATGCGATTGCGCACCACCGCACCGCCCAGCGCCTTCTTAATACTGAACCCGAAGCGGCTGACCGGCAGTTGATTGGCGCGAAAAAAAACTGTGAAGTGAGAACTGGATCGGCGTTTTCCTGCGCGGTACACGGCGTCAAAATCGCCGCGCTGCACCAGCCGCGCCTCGCGCGGAAACTCCAGGCGCCCGGGACTATACGGGCGTGAGGCGATGGCGTCCCTTCTTGCGGCGCGCCGCCAGAACTTTGCGGCCACCCGCCGTCTTCATGCGTGAGCGGAATCCGTGCGTCTTTGCGCGGCGTCGTTTCCGCGGTTGATATGTGCGCTTTGGCAAAACAATTCTCCTTTAATTGCGCGACCGCAGACTTGTCCAATGAACTTGTCGAAGTGCGGCCGGTTCTTCCCGCGCACAAACAGCAGCCGTCAGACTGCGTGAGCGACAGGTCTCGAATTAAGTAGTGTAGTCGACCGCCGCGCGCACGGTCAAGAAATCCGCCGACCTCGCTCTGCACGAATAATGCATAGTTGCCGCATAATCAGCAAGGCAAACGGATCAGCCGTGAAACCGAACTCGCGCGCCAAACTCGAAACGCTTTCTCCCGTCTGGGATGAATACGAGCTTCTTGACACCGGCTCGGGTCGCAAGCTCGAACGCTTCGGCCCGATCACCCTGATTAGGCCCGAGCCGCAAGCGGCTTGGGGGCCGTCGCTGCCACCAAAAATGTGGGATCCCGCTCACGGCGAGTTTGTTCAACGACATCGGACAAAACGAGGCGAGTGGAAATCTTCTAAAGGAGTTCCCTCGCGCTGGGAGATGCGACGCAAAAGTCTCGCGTTCTGGGTGCAGCCGACACCTTCCGGCCATCTCGGCGTGTTTCCCGATCAGGCGAGCCATTGGGATTGGATCACATCACAAATGAAGTCCGCTCTTGCTCCTCCAAAAGTTCTGTCACTTTTCGGCTACACCGGCCTGGCAACTCTCAGCGCGGCTGCAGCAGGAGCGCACGTCACGCACGTGGACGCCTCGCGCCAGGCGATAAAGTGGGCACGCGAAAATCAATCTCTGTCGCAACTCGCGGAGCGTCCGATCCGCTGGATTGTTGACGATGCGCAAGCCTTCGTCGCCCGCGAAATCCGCCGCGGCCAGACCTACGACGCCCTAATCCTCGATCCACCGCGCTTCGGTCGCGGCCCCAAAGGCGAGCTCTGGAAGGTAGACGAGTCCCTGCCGGCCCTGCTGCGTCAATGCCGCAAACTCCTCTCATGCAACCCGTTGTTCGTACTTCTGAACACGTACACAACGGTGCTGACTCGCAACCAAACGAAAAACGAAGCCCTGCAATTGGAATCCTTCCTAAAGGAAACGCTCTCGGACTTCGCACTCAGATTCACGTCAGGTGAGTTGGTGTTCACGGATGCATCCGGCCACCAAATTTCCAACTCGGTTTTCACCCGCGCAACGGTGACCCTGTAATTGAGAAATCGTGTCCAATAGCATTTCCAGGCGTAATCAATCTGGATGGGTCCAAAGCGGACTTTAGAATTGGCGGCCCAAGTGGACGAACGTGTCGGGTCGCGCCTGCCTACCTGTCGGAACGGTGCGGCCGCGCGGGGTTTTCGACAGATACTTGCGCTTCGATTTTAAGCTTTTTCAACATTTGCTGGATGATATCCGGGATGCTTGATGCTGGTGGCTGATAGCTCAGGTTCAGCGTAGCGAGCTTATCCGCAAAGATAAAAAGATTCTTTCCAGGGATTTTCTTCCAATAGTCCTCTGGGAAGACATTCTTGCCGGAATCTTTATCCTTAAGGTAAGTACGCCGGTCAAATCGCAGAGCTCCGCTGATTAGCACTCCTCGAAGGTTCCCGTCTGTATCCACTTCGTGCGCCACGATCTCGCCGCGGTACAAGTGATCGTCGGAGGTGAGTAAGTCAGCCATGACCTTTCTTTCTGGTTCCGGGGGCCACAGGAAAGACGTCAGCAGTACGTACCACGACGAAATGTTAGGAAGCAGGAACTTGCTGGCGACGAATCCGTACGGTCTGAATTTTTGGAAACGCCCAAAATTCATTCCCAGCCAGCCGAAAAGCAGCGCCTCCAAGGCCGTGAAGGAGTACAACCACACAAGAATCCGGGCTTGGCGGTACGCGATTCTTACGGATGCGTCCCAAAATTCCGCCTGGTGCTGAGAAAAAAAGGACTCGCTGTACATTGAGGAGAACGCGGCTCGGTAATCATTCGCTCTTTGAACAATAGAATCTTGGAAGAAAAATGGATGATTTCCAAACCACCCAACGCTCGTGACCGCAAGAAAAGTCAGGGCAAACGGCATGATTGCCGCGAATGCGCTAAAGGAGAGCTCCTCGCTTCTTGTTCGGTTGAACTTGTCGAGTGGAATGAACAGGGAGAAGATGCTCTTGAAAAGAATCCCGGGAATCAGCAGGAAGAGAACCAGGCCGGCCGATGCGATGAGGGCTATCATCCTCGTCGAACCGCAGGGGAACTATTCGTGGCCGTTTTTTGATTTGATGTGATACTCGTTACCGCTCTCGTCAGTCAAGACATATTCCCCGGTCGTCGCTAGTGCGCGTCTGATTTCAGGGGCGTTCTTCAGTATTTCGCTTGCGAGTGCGCCATCAGGAGCCGCCTCTGCGAACGACTCTGCCAATTTCCGTAGGTTCTCAGTCATAGCTCTCTATCTCTACCATTAGAATCGGGCAGTTTCTACCGCAAGTCAAGTCTTACTAAATAGGGAAGACACTTGGACAGAACGCTTGGACTCCGCCAGTTTTCTTTGTTTCAGGTCAGGCCCGCGTCTTCTGTGCTCGATACTCATCAAACGCCGCCAAATACCGGTCCACATCCTTCCGCAACAAATAATAAGGCGTCGACAGCCGTATCTTCGAAGGCGCACCTCCACGAATCCGAATCTTCTTCTCCTTCCACATCCAGTTTTCCAAGTCTGGCATCGTAACCGGCGCAACGTTCACAGTGGCAATCGCGCAGCGCAGCGCTGGATCCGGCGAAGTCCAGGACACCGCCCCGCGCTTCACCATCTCCTTCAAAATGTAATCCGCCGACTGCCGGTGCCTGCGTTCAATCCGCTCCATCCCAATCGAATTCGCCATTTCCACGGCGGCGCGCAACCCATAAATAATCGGCACATTCGAACTCCCAATCTGCTGAAATCGCAGCGCGCGCAATTTCGGGTCGTCCCATCCGCCGGTCACAATCGTGTTCCACAGCCGGTCGATCACCTCATCGCGCACATACAAAAATCCCGACCCCTTCGGCGCCTGCAGCCACTTGTGCGGGCTCGAGGAATACATGTCGCAACCCAGTTCGTGTACATTCAACTTCATCATCCCAATCACGTGCGCCCCATCCACCGCGCTCAAAATCCCTTTCGACCGCGCGAGAGCGCAAATCTCCTTCGCCGGCAGCACCGCGCCAGTCACAGTCGTGATGTGGCTGAAAAAAATAAGCCGCGTGCGCGGCGTAATCGCATCACTAAAAAGATTCAGTACCGCCGCCGCGTTTGGCACGGGTCTCGGCAGCGTGATTTTCTTGACCACAATCCCGTGGCGCTTCGCCCGCAACAAAAATCCCTGCTCCCCTCCCGGATGTTCCTGGTCCGTCATCAACACTTCATCGCCCGCCTTCAAATCCAGCCCGTTGCAAATGTAGCTGTTCGCTTCGGTCGAATTCCGCACCAACGCAATCTCATCGCGCGTGCAGCCCACAAACGCCGCGAGCGGATCGCGCACCTGGTTCCAGTCCCCGTAGCCCCAGATCGGATAATCCTCGGGATTGTCCTGGGCCATCCTCTCCACGTCGTTGTACGTATCGAAGACCGCCTTCAGCACCGGCGCGGGTGAAGACCCCACTGTCCCGTTGTTCAAATACACTTCATCCGCCGGAATCAGGAACAGCTTCCGAATTTCCGTCCAGTACGCTTCTTCGTTCGAATCGTAGAGCCCACGATCGGGCAGTTGCGTCGCGGCAGCTTGCTCCAGCAATTTCGGCCAGGCAGACACAGGAGTCGCACCAAGCACGCCAGCCACTCCCGCCGCACCCGCGAGCGATCCAAAAAATCCGCGCCGATCCATCATTACTTCCTCCACAGGACGTTCTGCGCGGATTCTACTCGCCACCCCGCACCGCGACAACTTATCTTCCCAAGGCGCGACGTCGCGACGTCGCCGAACGCATACTCGCTTGGTTCAACGCCTGCTTAAAGTGACAGTTCTGTGTGTTGTCGGAATGGCACCACATTTGCCAAAAGGTGTAACGCGCCCGCCCCCTCGCGCGTCCCATACGACAAAAGCGGGTGTTGGCCGAAATTTCAATGCCCATACTCTGTCTCGTTGGGCCGTTGCCGCGTTTTCTCCTCTACTCCTTGAGGGAGATTACGACTTCTTCGGTCTACGGCACCGGCCCAATGAACAGAAATCTCGACTCCATCCTTCATTCATACCGCAGCGCCACCATCGGATCGACCTTGGTCGCCCGCCGCGCCGGGATGTAACACGCCAAAAGCGCAATCATCATCAGCACCGCCGCAACAGCGCCAAATGTCAGCGGATCATGCGCCGTCACCCCAAACAGCAAGCTAGCCATCAAGCGCGTCAACGCCAAAGCAGCTACGATCCCGATCGCCACCCCCGCCAGCGCCATTGTTGCTCCCTGCCGCAGCATCATTCCCAGCACGTTTCCGCGCTGCGCCCCCAGCGCCAGCCGAATTCCAATCTCGCGTCTGCGCTGCTGCACCGTAAACGAGATCACGCCATATATCCCGATCATCCCCAGGGTCAACGCCATCGTCCCCGCAATCCCCAGCATCACCAGCGTGAACGAAGTGCGCGCCACCGACTTCCCATACACGTCTTCCATCGTCCGCACCGTCGCCACCGGCAAATTCCCGTTCACTGACCACACCGCTTGCCGCACCTCTTTCAAGAAACTCTCCGTCCCGGCGCGGTCGCTGCGAATCACGAATGTTTCCTCCCGCACCGTCTGCACGTCCTTGCCCCCAAACAAGTACGTCATCATGGGTGGCCAATACACGATAGCGGGCGCCTTTTCCTGCAGCCCATTTTCGCGTACATCCTGTATCACCCCGATCACCTCATGCCACGGCGTCGACGAGAACTCCCGCAACTGTTTGCCAATCGCCGCCTGCGGCGTGCCCCACATATCGCGCGCCAGATTCTCCGAAATCATTACGACCGGCCGCAGCCCATACACGTCATCCCACCCTAATTCCCGACCTGCAATCAATTGCGTCCCTGCTGTCTTCAAAAAGCCTGGAGAAATATACTTATACAATCGCAGTGGCGGCATCACGTCGTCGGGATACGTCTTATCCTGAGCGAAGATGCAGTCCCAATCCGATCCGAAGCCTTCCAGCGGCATGTCACTCGCAAACCCCACTGACTTCACGCCCGGAATCGCTGCCACCTTATCCAATATTTCGTTCTGTATGCGCAGCGCGCGTTCCGGCTCTTTCACCAGCGAGCCCGGAATCGAAATGCGCATTAGTTGCAAATGCCGCCCGTCCACAAATCCGGGTTGCACCGTGCCCAGCGCTTCGAACGTTCGAATCATCAACCCAGCGCACACCAGCAGCACCAAGGCCATGGCCACTTGCCCGACCACCAGCAGATTCCGCGCGCGGTGGCGCTCCCGGCTCACGCTCGCTGTCCGCCCCGCGCTCCGCAGCGCCAGGCCGACTCCCGGCCCCGCGTATTTCAGCGCCGGAATCAATCCAAACAGCAGCCCGGACAGCACCGAAATTACAAACGTAAACACCAGCGTTTGCGCATCCATCGCAATCTCGCTCAGCCGCGGCAAATTCGCCGGTCCAAACGCCACGAGAGCCCGCACTCCGGCATAGGCCAGAGCCACTCCAACCACTCCTCCCATTATTCCCAGCATCACGCTCTCCACCAGCAGCCCGCTGACGATGCGTCCCCATCCCGCGCCCAGAGCCGCGCGAACGGCCAGCTCCTGCTGTCGCCCCTCCACGCGAACCAGCAATAAATTGGTCACATTCGCGCACGCGATCAGCATCACCAGCCCGATCGTTCCCATCACCACCCACAGCACCTCGCTCACGTTCCCGATCACTTCTTGCTTCATGGGCCGGATCGTCGGCGTGATCTTCCATGTCTCGTAAAAGTGCGGATTGGTTCCTGGCCCGTTGGTGAAGCTATCCATCCAGATCATCAGCATCCGCGTCATGTCCGCGTTGGCCTCCGCGAGCGTCACTCCGGGCTTCAACCGCGCAATCCCTCGGTATCCAAATCCCGCAAGGGTCAGCTTTCCCCGGTCAAACGCGAACGGCACCATAACATCGAAATCCGTATCGACTACCCGGAATCCTTGGGGCATCACTCCGACAATTTCGCGCGGCCTCGAATCCACCAGAATGTTGCGCCCAATCACGCTGCGGTCTCCGCCGAACCGCCTCTGCCAATATCCGTAGCTCAGCATCACGCGCTCCGGCCCTCGCGGCACCTGGTCCTCCCGCGTAAACCACCGGCCCACTGTCGGTGGAACGCCCAACGCTTGCAGTACTCCGTCGCTCACGTTCATCGTCCGCACCTGCTCCGGAGCTCCCACTCCTGTCACGCTCGCCGACTCTCTCGTCCACACTCCGACTTGTTGAAACGTCCGGTTGTTCTCCGCATACGTGAAGTACATCGAAGGCGAAAGCAGCAACCCATTCGCAAAATCCGCCAGCCCCGCCGCACCTGGCGCCACTTGGTGCAAAAACACCAACTCCTCCGGCTTCGCATAGTTCAGCGGCTTCAACAACACGTTGTTCACAACACTAAACACCGCCGCATTCGCTCCAATTCCAATAGCAATCGTCAACAACCCCACCACGGTAAACACCGGATTGTGCCGCAGCATCCGCAAGCCATAGCGCACATCCATCAAAAAGTTCTCTATCGACAGCCAGCGCCAAACATCGCGGCCGTCCTCCTCCACAAGCGTCACACTTCCAAACTCCCGCCGCGCTGCGGCCTCCGCTTCCTTACGCGGCATCCCGCCAGCCAGCAACTCCGCAGTCTTCTCTTCGAGGTGCCCGCGAATCTCTTCAGACAGCTCGCCGAACACGTGCCGCCGGGAAAACAGCTGTTTGAGCCAGTTCATAGTTCCTCCACAGCAAAACTCCGCAATTTCTTGCTCACCTGTTCAAAGCTTTATTCGTACCTCAGGGCGACAATCGGATCGACCTTCGTCGCCCGCCGCGCAGGAACATAGCTCGCCAGCAGAGCCACCATGAGCAGCAGCAAAGGCACGGCAATAAATGTCGCAGGGTCAGTGCTGCCTATTCCGAACAACAAGCCACGAATCAACTGCACCGCGAACACGGATGCAATGAGTCCAACTCCACCGCCGACCAGTGCTAGCAAGGCTCCCTGCCGTACAACCATGCGGGAAATGCTTCCTCGCGGTGCGCCCAACGCGATCCGAATGCCCATTTCCCGCGTCCGCTGCGCAACCGAATAAGAGATCACTCCATAGAGCCCAACAGCAGTTAATACGAAGGCCAGGCCGGCAAATGTTCCCAGCAACACAGCCTCAAATCGCGGCGCCGAAATCGACCCACTGACGTACTGATCCAGCGTCTTCACTTGGCGCATGGGGATGTCTTTATCCATGGAATTCACGAGAGAGCGAACTGCTGGCACGAGCGAGTTCGGATCGTTCATCGCGCGCACTACAACAGTCATCTCCCCAATGAAATCAACGGGAGTCTGCGGCACATAAATTTCTGGCGCGGTTTTGCCGGCGATGCTGCCGGACTTCACATCAGCCACCACGCCCACGATCTCCCGCATCGGTGCGTCATCGCTTTCGCCAAACGAAATGCTCGGTTTTATCCGGCGTCCAATCGGATCTTCTCCCTTGAACATTAGCCGCGCCAATGTCTCGTTGACAATCGCCAGTGACCGCCCGCCCAACTCATCCTGTGGAGTAAACGCACGCCCTTCCACGACCCGAATCCCCATCGTGCTGAAATACTGCGACTCGATGATTCGAAACCCCACCCGGGGCCGCTGTGAACGCGGAAGGGGATGTCCTTCGGCCTCAGCGGCGGTGTACACGTCCTGCTGCTCGCTCAATGGCAGCCCGAAGACTGCGGTGGCTGACTTAACGCCAGGCAAGGCTCGAGTTGTTTGCAGGATCTCCCGCACAAAAGCAGGCCTCTGCGCGCCAGGGTGATGTTGCGAAGGCACCTCAAGCAGAAAAGTAAGCACATGATCCGCGCGGAACCCCGGATCAACGTGTTGCAAGCGGTTAAAACTTCGAAGCAACAATCCAGCCCCGATCAAAAGCACAAATGCGATCGCCAGCTGCGACACGACCAACGTGTTGCGCAATCGGCTGCGCCCCGCTCCACTGCTTGAGCCGCGCCCGCTGTCTTCCAGACCTCGGTTCAAATCGCAACGCGAAGCTTGCACCGCGGGCACCAGCCCAAAGAGCACGCCGGTAACCAGCGCAACCAAAAATGTGAAGCCCAGCACGCGCAGATCGAGCGCGATATCCGATGTTCGCGCTAATCCTTCCGGTGCCAGGGCAATGAGAGCGCTTGTGGCCCAATGCGCAAGCAAAAGGCCCAGCACTCCGCCGATCATTGCGAGCAACAAACTTTCCGTCAGCAACTGCCGCACAATCGTCCCGCGGCTTGCCCCCAGGGCGGAGCGGATCGCGAACTCTTTCTGCCGCCCGGCGGCCCGAGCCAAAAGCAAACTCGCCACATTGGCGCACGCAATCAACAACACAAAACCCACTGCTCCCAGCAAAATCATCAGCGCCGGACGCATGCTTCCGCTGATTTGTTCGGACTCTGTGTTTATTGCCGCGCTTCGTGGACGATCCTCCGGATATTGGCGATTCATCTGTTCCTGAATCAGCGCGACATCAGACTGCGCTTGGGGAATGGAAACTCCCGGCTTGAGGCGCGCGATCACCTGGAGATAAGAGACCCCTCGCTGCGTAGCCATCCCCGACTTGCCCAGCATGTCGCGCGCGATGGTAGTCCAAAGCTCCACGCGGTTCGCCTGCACTGGGAACTGGAATCGCGCTGGCATCACCCCCACGACGACGTACTTCTGGTCGTCCAACGTGAGTGAGCGCCCCAGTATGTTTGCGTCGCCGCCGAACTGGCCCTGCCAGAATTCGTAACTGAGAATCACCGGCAGTTGTTCTCCTCGTGGCTGGTCTTCTTCCTCGACAAAACTCCTTCCCAAGGCGGGCGAAACGCCAAGCAAGGAGAGAAGATTTGCCGAGACCACAACCCCGCGCACACTCACTGCCTGCGTGCCGCCCGCATACGTTACGCTGGTCGTCCACCATACCGACATCGCCTCGAACGAATGGCTTCGCGATCGCCAGTCGAGAAAAGCCGGGTAGGAAATCTCCCCGTTATAGGCTGCGTCCTTGATATCCACGGCGTGAACGGCCACCAAACGTTCCGGATCGCGAAATGGCAGCGGCCGCAGAAGAACGGCGTCAATCACGCTGAAAAGCGCTGCGTTCGCGCCAATCCCCAGCGCCAGTGTGAGCACCGCCGCAACGGTGAACCCCGGATTCTTGCGGAGCATCCGCAAGCTGTAGCGCGCGTCCATAAAAAACTTCTCAATAGACAGCCACTTCCAAACATCCCGCCCGTCCTCTTCCGCAAGCGTCACATTCCCAAACACCCGCCGCGCCGCCACCTCCGCTTCTTCACGCGGCATCCCGCCAGCCACCAACTCCGCAGTCTTCTCTTCGAGGTGTCCCCGAATCTCTTCCGACAGCTCCCCGTAAATTTTTCGCCGCGAAAGCAACCGCCTCATCCAGTTCATGACTGACCCGGCGCCAACACCCGCGTAATACCCTCGAGCATTCGCTCGAACTTAGAGACTTCAAGCTCCAGGCGCTTCGCACCCGCAGCCGTCAACTTGTAAATCCGAACCCGGCGATTTGTGGCAGAAACGCCCCATTCCGCCTTCACCAACTCATCCTTCAGCAACCGCTGCAGCGCCGGATAGAGCGACCCTTCTTCAATCTGTAGCAGATCGTCCGACATCCTCTTGATGTGCTGCGCCAGCGCGTAGCCGTGCAGCGGCTGCCGCTTTAAAGTCCGCAGAATCATCATTTCCAGCGCGCCCGGAAACAGATCCCGTTGGGTTTCTTTTCGCATCTCTCGCCAACCCCTTCTTCCATAGACTAGTTTGCTCTAGGGATAGACGAACTTAGCCTCACCTTTGTTCCATGTCAATTTCTCTTTTTTTAGGCCTGAGCCTTTGGAGTGCGGGAGCCGTGCTCCCTCTTGAAACGGGCGCCCTTAGCACGCCATGAATTTGGGCATTCCCCTATCCTGGATTCCTCGGAAAACGTGATAGCATGCCTCCCACCGTGATTCGTTTCTTCAAAAACCGCCACGCCCGCGGCGGCGACCCCGGCCAGTTAGCTGCCTTGGGCTCGCTCGAATTCGAATTGATGGAAATTCTCTGGTCACGCGGAAAAAGCAGCGTTCGCGACGTGGTCCCCAAACTCAGTCGTCCGCTGGCCTACACCACGGTTATGACTACGCTTGATCGCCTCTTCAAAAAGGGCCTTCTCGACCGCCACAAATTGGATCGCGCCTTCGTTTATAGCCCAAGCTTTTCCCGCCAGGAATGGGAGCGCAAACGCGCGGAAAGTGTCGTTTCGGGCTTCCTATCTGGTCCCAATCCCTCGCGCGAACTCTTACTCTCTTGTTTGCTGGAAGCGGTTGGCGAGCACGACGTCACTCTTCTCGGTGAGCTCGAAAAGAAAATCCGCAGCCGGCGCAAGGAAATCTCCCGCCAGGGGCAACCATGATTCTACCCTATGCATTGCGGCTTCTTTGTCTCTGCTTCGCGTCTTTCTTTGCGCTGAACGCGCTAGCTGTTTTGGTAGTGCGTGTCGGCTCCAAATTCGCAATTCGCTTCGCGGAAGCTCGCGCCCCCAGGGGCGCGGCTCACTTGCTTCTCGCATTGCGGCTGCTTCCTTTTGCGCTGGCCACTCTTTTCATTCTGGGTCTTTGTGTCCCCAGCTACCTTTGGCTTGAGCCTGCGGCCACTTCCGAGCGCGTGGGCGTCGCCTGCGTCATCCTCGGCATTCTTGGCGCGGCAACTTGGTGCGTCTCCCTTACCCGGGCTTCTCGGTCCCTGCTGGCTTCCATTCGTCACTCGCGCATTTGCGCCCGTGCGGGCATCGAAACTCGCTTGCCCGGAGAATCTTCTCCAATCACCGTGCTCGAAGTCGAAGCGCCTATCCTCGCCGTTTCCGGGCTTTTTCACCCGCGGCTTCTGGTCTCGCGTGGCCTTCTCGCCGCGCTCTCAGCCGAAGAGCTGGACGCTGCCCTGCGCCACGAACGCGCCCACCACGCTTCCCGCGACAACGCCAAGCGTTTCCTGATTCTCCTCGCTCCCGACATTTTTCCCTTCGTTCACTCCCTCAGGTTTCTCGACCGCAGCTGGTCAAAAATTGCCGAGTGGGCCGCCGACGATCAAGCCACCTCCGGAGACTCCCTCCGCGCCCTCGCGCTCGCCGCCGCCTTGGTTCGCGTCGCCAGCATGGGCACCGCTCCGCGTCTTCCGATTCTCTCTACCTCACTTCTCGCCGGCGATGTCGATCTCGCCGCACGCGTGGACCGCCTCCTCTGCGTAGCACCGTTAACTACCTCTCACACTCGACAAGCCCATTCGTCGCTCGCTGCCGTCGGTCTGTTGTTTGCTTCCGGCCTCGTGCTTCTGCTCCTCGTCCCGCCGGTCCTCTCCGCAGTCCACGAACTCCTCGAGCTTCTGCTCCACTAATTTCCGCAAGCGCGCCCGCCAGCGCAATCAACGTCGGCGCGTCTACGACCTGTGGTAGTAGACCCACCCCTCCAGTAGCCTATCGCTCCATATGAAAACCCTTTCTGGACCAAAGAAAAAGCTCCTTATGCGAGGAATCGCCCTTTTATCTATTTTCCTGTTGCCCTTGGCATTGCCCGCGCAAAATCCGCGCGGCGCGCTCCGCGGAGCCGTCCAGGACGCCAGCGGTGGCCGCATTGCCGCCGCCAAAGTTGTAGTGCAAGCCAGAGAATCCACTCTCCAGCGCGAAGCTATCACGGACGACCGTGGCGAATTCCGCATCGAAGACCTTATTCCCGGAACCTACCGCGTCACCGTGAACGCGAACGGGTTTGGAACAGTCAGCTCCGACGCAAACGTCACCATCAGCACGGTGCGCGACCTCACCGTCACCATGACTCCCGCCTCCGTCCAGCAGACTGTTAAAGTGCAAGGGCAAGCCGCCTCAATTACGACCGAGCCCGTCAACACCGCGAGCGCCGTTCAACAGGCCGCCATTTCCGCGCATGATCTGATTACCATCCCGCTGCCTGCCCGTAGTTTTGCAAATATCGCTTACATGGCTCCGGGAACCGAACCTGTGGAACCTTCCGACCCCACCAAAGCCCGCATCACGGCCGTTTCTACGGGTGGCAGTTCCGGCCTGAACAACGAAGTTTCCGTGGACGGCGTTGACAACTCCGACGATTGGATCGGCGGCTTCCTGCAAAACTTTTCACCAGAGGCGATCCAGGAGTTCGCCATCCGCACAGCCCAATCCGATGCGGACACGGGCCGCACGACTGCTTCCTCCGTGGTCATCACCACCAAGAACGGCACCAATCAATGGCACGGTGACGAAGCCGTCTTCGTGCGCGCCGCCGATCTCAACGCGCGTTTCCCGATAGACAATCCCCCGCCGAACCCCAAGCAGCCGTTCTCTCGCCAGAACTACGTTGGCACCGTCGGCGGACCCATCGTGAAAGACAAACTCTGGTTTTTTAGTTCCTATGAGTTCATTCACGAGGACGCCAGTATTGCTTACAGTGACGCCAGCCAAGCGCAATTCCAGGCGCTTGGTCAGCTGGCCCAGCAAGGCCTCGTGAATGTCAACGGCACTTCCATTCCCTCCATCAATATTCCTACTTCCGTGCCGGTGCCCTTTCGCGATAACGACGGAACCCTACGTTTTGACTACCAACAGTCCGAACGTTCGCAGTGGTTTCTGCGTTTTTCCGCTGACAGCTACCTGACGCATAACGGGCTCGTTCAGCAGGGGACGCTGCCGTCCACAGGCGCCACCACGCACAACAACTATTGGAACTTCGCGCTCGGCAATCAGTTCAGCTTCAGCCCGACCTGGCTCGCCTCTTTCGTTTTCGGCGGTAGCGGCCTGCATCTCACGCAGACGCGCAATTCCGATCTCGGTTTCGCCCTCGCGTTTCCCTTCAGCAGCACTACGGCCACGACTTCCGGCCTTGAAACTTTCGGCGACAATCAGTTTGTTACCGCAATCACCGCGTTCCCCGTTCTGCGCAACCAGGAAAAATACCAGGTGCGCTACGACGTCACGCACACCACCGGAAGCCACGCTCCTCGCTTCGGCATTAATTTCATCCACGAGCCGGTGATGAGCGGTGCGCTCACTGCCAACGCCGAAACACTTGTTGTTTTCGCACTCGATCCTACCGATTACGCCGCCAACCCGGCGCAGTTCACCACCGATCTCACGGCTTGCTCGGCCACTCCTTCGCCGAACGTGACTCCCAACACCATGTGCACAGTCACTCCCGCGGGCGACGGAAGTTTTTCGCAGAATGTACAGCGCCTCGGTTTTTACGCCGAAGATTCCTGGCGCCTCACGCGCAAACTCACCGTGAATTACGGCCTGCGCTACGACACCACGTTCGGCCTCTTCGATGCCTCGGGCCGCGGCCAGTCGCAGAATCCCTTTTTGCTCGCGCTTGATCCCACGGAGGCGCCGTTCATAACGACAGCGCCCCACGACTACCGCAAAGCATTTGCGCCGCGCGTCGGCGTCGCCTATGCGCTGGGAAATTCCGGCACGACTGTGCTTCGCGCCGGCTTCGGCATGTATTACGACGACTTGGCGCAGAATGGCTGGGTCAACGCGTTTCAATCCGTGAATGACACCAACGTTTCCACGGGCGGAGGGGTGGCGGCGCCATCCATCATCGATCCGAAGTACCACACGCCCTACGCCGAACACGTGACCGGAGGCATGGAACACGCTTTCAACGCGAACTGGACGCTGAGCACGGACTTCACGCTCGAAACCGGAATGCACGGCTACCGGGAGTACACTTATCCGAACGCAACGTTCGGCAGCTTAAACGTTTTTCGGAGCGACAACCGCTCCAGCTACAAGGCGCTCAAGGTCCATCTCCAGGGTAACGTCGCGAAACGATTCAGCCTCGTTGCAAACTACACGCTATCGAGCGCAAAAACCTGGGGCTGCGTCCTGGGCGAACTTTTCGACTACGTCAATCGAGTTTGCGATCCGTTCAACCCATTTGCTCCCGGCGACTACGGCCCGTCCGGAGAGGACGTGACGCACCGTGGCGTGCTGATCGGGACGTTCCACGCGCCGGCCGGTTTTGAGATTTCGTTTCTCTCGCAGGCAGAGAGCGGGCGGCCCATCACTTTGACCAATACCTTGGGAACCGACCGCGCCATCGTGGATGGAGTGAAGACCACGCTCGACGAATTTCGCGGCACGCCATACATTCAGACGGATATGAGGGTGAGCCGTCCGTTTACAATCCGCGAGCGCTGGACGGTTACGCCGTTCTTCGAGTTCTTCAACCTTTTCAATCGCAACAATCCTGGCGCGAACTACGTAACCAACGTGTCGATTCTTCCGGTGGACAATCCGAATGACGTGACGGCGCTTTGCTTGAATGGTACTTTTCCTTCCTGCACGCAATCGGTGCCGGTGACCAGCGGCAAGCAGCTTCTCGTTCCCGGGGGCGCACTCGGCGACTTTTTTGGACCGGGCACCACGGTCGGAATTCCCTTCGCGGCCCAATTTGGCGCGCGGCTTACGTTCTAGGCATTTTTCTTTCCGGCATATCTAATTTGCTTCTATTCCCGGCGGCCGCGATGCGTTACATCGAGGCGCGCGTGTAACGGCCGTGGATGCGCATTTCGATCAAGTCGTCGATGGTCGGATTCTTGAAGCCGTGGTCCCGGACTTCTTTTACGAAATTTGCATCCACGCCGTGGATGCGCATGGCCACAAGATCGTCCGGCGAGATTTTTGTGTAACCGAGGTCGTTCATTCCCCTGACGAATTCCGGAGAGACCCCATGAATGCGGAACGCCACTAGTTCGTCCGCGGAAACGTCTTTGGATACCAGCTTCTGTATTGCTTCGGTGAACTCCGGGCTGACTCCATGAATGCGGAAGGCAACAAGTTGCTCGACGGGAAGATGGCGCCCCATCAGCGAGGTCATCGCTTTCACGAATTCCGGGGTGGCGCCGTGAATGCGCATGGCTACCAGATCTTCGCCGCTGACATCTTTCGAGACGGATTCGCGGACTTCGCGGACGAAATCGGGCGATACGCCGTGGATGCGAAAGGCGACGAGCTGATCCACATCAAAGCGCTTGCCGAGGAGATCGTTGATTTCTTTTGTGTTTTCCGGGCTGACGCCATGAATGCGCATCGCTACGAGATCTTCGGGAGAAGGCTTGTCAGGAAGGAGACCGAGCATGGCGTGGGTGAATTCCGGCGAGACGCCATGAATACGAAAGGCGACCAGGTCTTCGGTGCTGACGTCGCGATAGCCGAGTTCCTGCATGTCCTTAATGAATTGGCGCGAAACGTCGTGGACGGTAAAGGTAAAAAGCTGTTCCTGGTCGAGGTCGGAATAACCGAGCGCTTTCACGCCTTGCACAAATTCGGCACTGGAAGTGAAGCTGAATTTGCCGTTGCCTTGGCCTTCGTGGAAGCGGCCATCAAAGCTAATGATTCCCGCATCGCGGCGCAGCTCGAAACGAACCGGCGAGTCTTTTGCGTTCGCGATGCTTGCGTCCAGCCCAGTGAAGTCGCTTAGTTTGTGGGTGTTGCCTGTCTGGCTATGGTGCCCCCACGTGGATCTTTCCATTTCGAGATCGAGACATACGCCACCGTTCCACGTCGTCATCTTGGCGGACCAGTCGCCGTGAACGGAATCGTCGGCAGCGGTTCGGGGAACACGTGCCGCCAGAACTGCGGTCATCAGAACCGCAGCTGCCAGCCACATCGAGAATTTGCGCAGGGTCATGTCATCACCTCACGGAAGATTTGCCACAGGGCACCATTCGACGCGGGTGGTGCGTCGAAGCGCTTGGTATAGGTGATGACGTGCGAGCGGGACATTTGTTCCATGGGGAACGGATGGAACGTTTGCAGGTTTGCAGGGTGGAACGTTGAAGAAGGAAGAAGCCGGATACCCCCCATGGTTTTTCGTAAAGATTTGATTCGATGGGAGTTAAGGGGTTGTGGTGTGCGAAGAATATCATTCTAAAGGGGATAGGGGTAGAATCGGGAAGCCGTCGGACTGAAATCCGGCTTGGAGGCCATACCCCCGGTATTTTCGCAAAGAGTGAACAACGCCTTTCGTTTGAATGAATTGCGGGAATACTCTTTTTGGAAGAGTGAATAAATGCTTAGGAATGAGAGACATGCAAAAGTGGATGGGAGGCGAAGAGAGTAAAAGATTGATGGAGAGAGCCCTCGCTACACTCCCTTCGTACCTTAGGGCAAACGGGATGACACATATACTGCGTGGATTTGCGAGCGGCGAGTGCAGCACATCAGGGTTCGTAGGAGTCGTAGTTGCGTTGGTGGATGATTTTGGCGTGTTTGAAGCCTAGTTGAGCTGGGTCACGATTCGGAGGGCTGACTTCAGGGGAGGAAGATGAGCAGCGTGTAAATTCCGAGCGTGGTGCCAAGGGGAAGATCCCAGAGCGAGAGGAATGCGGCGGTCAGGGACAAAGTGCGTGCGGAAGACTTTCCGGCGAGCAGAGCCAATCCTGCCAGCAGACCGATGAGCCCGGAGAGGGCGGTCACAAGAATGGCCATAATATAGAGGACGTGGAAAACGCCCATGAGAGTGTACGGTTCAGCGACGCGGGAGAGTAATGCGCCGAACATTACGGTCGCCGTGGGAGTGAAGAGGACGAGGAGAATTGCCATTACCAGACGGAAGATGGCGTAGACGATCCACAGCGAGCCCAACGTACGCGCGTTGCCGCGCGGATTTCCTGAAGAGACGGCGTTTGTGGTCATAAAAGTCCTTCAACCATTGGATTGCCCTGCCGAAGTTTAACACTCCAAGAGGGAGATTCACGTTCGCAAATAGAAGATTTTGAATGGGGAGGTGAGACTGTAGTACGCTCGCGGCGCGTCTGGGGAGCGAGATGAAAATGAAGATGCGAACACTTCTTGGCGGGTTGATTTGCGTGGCGATGATTTTGTTGGCGGTTGGCTTGCGGGCCGCGCCCGTGCCACAGAAGAGTGAGGCGAAGTTCGAGATTTCGTTTCCGGCGGCTGCACATGCGGGGGCCATTACTGGACGGGTGTTTGTAATGATCAGCTCGAAGGAGAAGCCGGAGCCGCGCCTGGTGGCGGGGAGTGGAGGCGACTCTGGCGTGCTGTTCGGGGAGGACGTAGATGCGCTGGCGCCGGGGCACGAGGCGTTGATCGATGCGAAGACGTTTGGCGCGCCGGTGCACAGTTTGAAGGAGATTCCCGCGGGCGATTATTTCGTGCAGGCGATTATGAATGTCTATACGGAATTTCACCGGGCCGATGGACATACCGTTTGGCTGCACATGGACGAGTGGGAGGGGCAGCACTTCAATCGGTCGCCGAGCAATCTTTACAGCGATGTGCAGAAGGTGCATCTGGATCCAGCGGCGGGATATGACGTGAAGTTGAGTTTGACGAACGTGATTCCCGCGGTGCAGGTGCCTGCGGATACGCCGTGGGTGAAGCACATCAAGATTCAGAGCGAGATGCTGACAAAGTTTTGGGGACATCCGATGTATATCGGGGCGGTTGTGCTGCTCCCGAAGGGTTATGACGAACATCCGAACGTGAAGTATCCCGTGATTTACGAAGAGAATCATTTCAGTTTGCGGGCACCGTTTGGATTTGCGACCGAGGAGCAGAAAGTTCCTGCGGAAATGCGGGCGCGGCTGACGGATTTGAACCGCGAAACGGGGTATGAGTTTCAACAGTCTTGGACATCGGAGAATTTTCCGCGAATGATTGCGGTGTCGTTTCAGCATCCGACTCCTTATTACGACGATTCGTATGCGGTGAACTCGGCGAACAACGGGCCTTATGGGGATGCGCTGGTGAAAGAGATGATTCCTTATCTGGAGGCGCATTTCCGGATGATTGCGAAGCCTTACGCGCGGGTTTTGACGGGTGGATCAACCGGCGGATGGGAATCTCTGGGAGTGCAGGTGTTCTATCCAGATTTCTTTGGAGGAACCTGGACGCTCTATCCCGATTCGATTGATTTTCGGCGGTATGGGACGCTGAACGCGTATGAAGACGACAATGCGTTTTTTGAGCCAGGCCATACGTGGGTGCAAGTGCCGCGGTCCATCATGCGGACTGCGGAAGGGCAGGTTGAGATTACGGTGCAGCAGTTCAGCGAAATGGAAGCAGTTTTGGGGAGCCACAACCGGTCGGGGGAGCAGATTGAGATTTGGGATGCGGCGTACGGACCGGTGGGGGAGGATGGGTATCCGAAGCCACTGTGGGATAAGCGCACGGGGAAGATCGATCACAGCGTGGCGCTGTATATGCGGGACCACGGGTATGACTTGAGTTACAACATTCGGACGAATTGGGCGACGCTGGGGCCGAAGTTGCGCGGGAAGATTCATGTGTATGTGGGTGACATGGATAATTTTTATTTGAATTTGGCGGTGTACAAGTTGGAAGAGGAGATGAAGGCGTTGAAGAACCCGGAGTGCGAGTGCGATTTTCAGTACGGACGCCCGATGAAGGGACACGGGTGGCAGCCGACTACTGCGGCGAATCTGGTAAAGAGGATGGCGGAGCATGTGGAGAAGAATGCGCCAGCGGGTGAAGAGACTTCTGGCTGGCATTACTGATCGTTACGGCCCACATAAGTCGAGTCGCCCAGATCGCTTAGGACATAAACCTCCTAGGCACAGGCTTAACAACTAGCAGATCTCCATGTTTGCTCGGCTGTCATATACTATCCAGCAGGCGCTGCTAGTCAAAGGCGTTCAGACACAAGTCCTTCGAGCACGGTCTGCCGAGCTTTCATTCTCGTCTAAGAAACCTATCCGCCACGAGTGAGGCTGCTCCGGCTATCCCGGGCGGTTTTTCTGACACACTTTTCATAACAAAGAGTTAGGCGTAACAGCGGATGTCGTGCACTTCGGGTTTTGGGCGATGCTAGAATGGATATAAGATCGTATCGGATTGACGATTGGGAAGAGACTGATACTGGCGACTCAAGTGGCTGAATAGACCATGTTTGAAAACCTGACAGAGAAGCTGCAGCGGACATTTAAGAATTTGCGCGGGCAGGGGAAGCTCACGGATGAGCACCTGGACGCGGCCTTGGCGGAGATTCGCGAGGCGTTGCTTGAAGGCGACGTGAACGTCGGCGTGGCGGACGAGCTGCTGGCGAATATACGTGCTAAATCGCTGGGCAGTGAGGTCATGCTGCAGCTTTCGCCAGACCAGCAAGTTGTGAAAGTTGTGCGTGACGAGTTGGCGGCGATGCTGGGAAAGCATGCCAAGCCGTTGTTTGCTTCGCGGCCGCCTTCCGTGTGGATGATTGTAGGGTTGCAAGGGTCCGGTAAGACAACTACTACCGGGAAATTGGCGAAGTGGCTTGTGAAACAGGGGCACCGGCCGCTTGTGGTTTCTACGGACGTTTACCGGCCTGCGGCGCGGGAGCAGCTTGCGCAGGTGGCGAAGGCTGTGGGCACGGCTTTGTGGCCCGGAGCCGGAACCGACAAGCCGCTTGAAATTGTTAAGGGTGCGATCAAGGAAGCCAAGCTTTCGGCCAGCGACGTGATTCTTGTGGATACGGCGGGGCGGTTGCACATTGACGATGAGTTGATGAACGAATTGAGCATGCTGAAGAAGGAATTGCAGCCCAGCGAGATACTTTTTATTGCGGACGCGATGATTGGGCAGGATGCGGTGCGGTCGGCTGGGGAGTTTCACAAGCGGCTGGGGCTGACTGGCGTGATTTTGACAAAGCTGGACGGCGATGCGCGTGGCGGTGCGGCGCTGAGCATCAGCAAAGTTTCCGGGGCGCCAGTGAAGTTTGTGGGGCTCGGCGAAAAGTATGATGCGCTGGAGGGATTTTATCCGGAGCGGATCGTTTCGCGCGTTCTGGGGATGGGCGACATCATGTCGCTTATCGAACGGGCGGAACAGGCGGTTGATAAAAAGGCAGCCATCGATCTGGAACGCAAGCTGCGCAAGGATGGGTTTACGCTGGAGGATTTTCGCGACCAGTTGAAGCAGATTCGAAAGATGGGGCCACTGGAACAGTTGGTGGACATGCTGCCGAAGATGGGGCCGATGCAGAATATTCCCAAAGACGCGAAGGTGGATGAGGGGAAGCTGAAGCAGGTCGAAGCGATCATCAACTCAATGACCAGCCAGGAGCGGCAGGATCACAACATTATTGATGGCAAACGGCGCAAGAGGATTGCGAAGGGCAGCGGGACGACGGTGCAGGACGTCAACATGGTCTTGAAGCAGTACATGCAAATGCGGACCATGATGAAGCAATATGGAGCGATGGCGGCGCGGGCGAAGCTGAAGGGGCTTGGCAAACTCGCCGGGCTGAACTGACGCCTGGATTTAGTCTTTCGGTTTCGAATCCAAATAGAGATCGGCAGTTTTCATGGCGAGCGCCTCGGGGTCGAGGTCCGTGCGATTAGCGAGGATGATAACCGTCAGGTTGTCGGCGGTGAAGCGCTGGATTACAGTGCGGAACCCCGTGGTGCTTCCAGTGTGCCACATGCGGGCGTGGCCTTTGTACGCGTCGAGAAACCAGCCGAAACCGTAGGAGACTGGTTTGCCGGGATGGAGATTGTCGTCGTTGGGCGCCGCTGGCCAGCATGTTTGGGAGCCATTGGCGAGTTTTGCGGGGACGAGAGCGGGGGCCATTTCTTCGGCGCTCAACAGAGTGTAATTTTGCAGCGCTGCGTCCCATTTGGCTAGGTCTTCGACGTTCGAATAGATACCGCCGTCGCCAAGTGTGGCGGAGGTCGGACTCTGATCCGTTTCTTTCAGACCGTCGTGACCGAACGCGCGGTTCGTAACATTGTTTATGCCCTTCAGATAGACAATCGTGCCATTCATGTGTAGCGGCACGAAAATGCGCGCGTACAGAAACCCGGCGTAGCTCTGGCCGGAGACTTTGGCGACGATCTGGCCGAGGACCACATAGCCGGAATTGCTATAGGACCAACTTGTGCCCGGTGCGAATTTCCCCTTTTTTTCTGCCTCCAAGAGCTTGAGAACTTCCGCGTCTTGAATCTGGCGGTCCGGCGTCCATATCCACGAATTCCGGGGCGTTTCAGCCACCATCATTAGGTCCTCGTAATCGGGCAGGCCCCCGGTGTGATTCAGGAGATTGCGGATTGTGATGTTTTTGCCGTAGGCGGGAAAGTCTGGGAATATTTCGGTGAGTGTTTGGTCGTAGCGGAGCTTTCTGTCGTGGACGAGCAGCATGATGGCCATGGCGGTGAATTGTTTGGTGAAGGAGGCAAGGCGAAAATTGGTTTGGGCGTCGATCGGAGCTTTTGTGCGCAGGTCGCGGACGCCATACCCTCTCTCAAAAACCGTGCGGCCGTCTTTGCGGACAAGTACGGCTACTCCAGGAACGTCTTTTTGAGTGGCGTTGGAGAAGATCGCATCTAGTTGTTGCTCGGAAGGCGGGGTTTGGACTTGTGCCGAACTAGCCTCTGCAAGGGCCACGCCGAGCGCAAAAAAGGCTATGATGCGAAAGATGGGGGTCAGCCTCATCGAGCCTCCAGGAGACGCCCGAAGCATAGCACTTGCCGCGGCGCATTCATCTGTCCGTAACACTGGTGCGCTATCAATCGTGGCCCCCGAGAACGCCTATGACACGCATTGCGCTTGACGATCCGCGGCTGTACCTCAACCGGCACCTGGAATGGCTGGAGTTCAATCGGCGTGTGCTCGAGGAGGCGCGCGATATCGGGAACCCGCTGCTAGAGCGGGTGAAGTTCCTGGCTATTACGGCGAACAATCTCGATGAATTTGTCGAGGTGCGCGTGGCCAGTTTTCTGCAGCGGATTGAGCACGGATCGCGCGAAATCAGCGCAGATGGCTTGACGGCGGAACAGGAGCTGGAAAAAGTGTCGGCGGCCATGCACGTGATGGTGCGCGACCAGTACAAATGCTGGAACGAAGAGCTGCTTCCGGCGTTGGCGAAGGAAGGGATTCGGGTGCTGCCGGTCAGCGCGCTGGAAGGCAAAGCGGCGCAGGCAGCCAAGACTTTTTACGAGCGACGCGTGTCTCCGATGTTGACGCCGGTGACGGTTGACCCTTCGCATCCATTTCCGCACGTGCTGAATAAAGCGCTGTGCATCGCGTTTCTTTTGCGACGGCGCAAAGGCGGGAACGGCAAGGCGTATTTCGGAGTGCTCACGGTACCGCGGGCGCTTCCCCGCTTGCTGCGCGTACCTGCGGCAGACGGCGGAATCCACTACGTGGCCTTGCAGGAAATCGTTTCGGCGTACGCGCCGAAACTCTATCGCGGCTACGAAATACTCGCTTCGGCTCCGTTCCGAATCACGCGCAACAGTAATCTTTACCTGGAAGAGGAAGAGACGCGAAGTTTGCTGGACGCGGTGGATTCGCAGGTATCGCAGAGGCGCAAAGGGGATGCGGTGCGTCTGGAAATCGACGCACAGGCGCATCCGGACATCGTCGATAGGCTCGTTTCGACGTTCGAACTGGACGAATCGCTTGTGTTTCGCGCGCAGGGTCCGGTGAATTTGCAGCGGCTTTTTCATCTTTATGAGGAGACGCCGCGGCCCGACCTGAAATATCAGCCGTTTGTGCAGAAGCAGGTTCACGTGGGGCACGACGCGGATTCGATGTTTGAGGCCATTCGCCGACAGCCGGTTCTGCTGCATCACCCCTACGAATGCTATGACACCGTCGTGAATTTCCTACAGACCGCGGCGCGAGATCCGCGGGTGCTTTCGATGAAGCAGACGCTTTATCGAACGAATTCGGATTCGCCGATAGCGCGGGCGCTGCTGGAGGCCGCCGGGAAAAAAGAAGTTACGGTGGTCGTGGAGTTGAAGGCCAGCTTCGATGAAGCCACGAACATCCGGTGGGCGAGGAGCTTCGAAGACGCCGGCGTGCAGGTTTTTCATGGGCTGGTGGGATTGAAAACGCACGCGAAGCTGGCGCTGATCGTGCGGCAGGATCCTGACGGCAAGATCCGCCGATATGCGCACCTGGGCACGGGGAATTACAATCCGTCCACCGCGAGGTACTACTCGGATTTGAGCCTGCTGACTTGCGATGAGGAGATTACCAACGCCGTAAATGACGTTTTTAATTTTCTGACGGCGTACTCGGAGCAACCGAACTATCACCCGCTGCTATTGGCTCCGCGCGATATGGCCAAGACGTGTATTGCGTTAATCGACCGCGAAGCGAGCCATGCGCGGCGCAAGCGTCCCGCACGGATTATCGCCAAAGTGAACGCGGTCATTGACCCGCCGGTGATTCAGGCGCTTTATCGCGCATCGCGCGCGGGAGTGGAGATCGATCTCATCGTGCGCGGGCAATGCGCGCTGGTGCCGGGCATTCGCGGAGTCAGCAGCCACATCAAGGTGCGTAGTATCGTGGGGCGATTCCTGGAGCACAGCCGCATTTTTTATTTTGAAAATGGCGGGACGCCGGATATTTATCTGGGAAGCGCGGATTGGATGCCGCGGAACCTCTATGAGCGCGTGGAAGTGCTGTTTCCGCTGAAGGACCCGCAGCACCGGGAACGGGTGTGCAACGAGATTCTTGCTTCCTACCTTGCCGATACGCGCAAGGCTCGCATCCTTGGTTCCGATGGATGTTATTCGCGGCCACGAGCCGTTCGCAATGGCCATGGCTTCTCCGTCCAGGAACATCTCATGAGCCTGGCGGAAGGCGTGAGCGACACTTCACGAACAAGTGTCCTGCGAAATCCTCGAGTCGTTTATACTCCTAGTGAAGTGAACGCCGCCCCGATTCTCCCCGCGGACGAATCCGAAACACAGGACTCATCGAATGCAGCCGTATGATCTGATTGTTATTGGCTCCGGACCCGGCGGACAGCGCGCGGCCATCCAAGGAGCGAAAGCCGGAAAACGCGTCGCCGTGGTCGAAAAGCAAGCGGCTATTGGCGGCGTGTGCATCAACACCGGAACAATTCCCAGCAAGACGATGCGAGAAGCGGTGCTGCATCTCTCCGGCTTCTACTCAAAGAGTTTCTACGGGTCGAATTACAACGTCAAAGAAAACGTGACGATGGCGGATTTGAATTTCCGCGTACAGCGCGTGATTGAAAATGAGGTCGCCGTCACGCAGGACCAGCTTAAGCGCAATGGCGTGGACGTGATCCACGGGTTTGGGAAGTTCATGGATGCGCATCACCTGCGCGTTGAGAACGGAAACGGGTACACGGAGTTGGAAGGGCAGTACTTCGTGGTCGCTACGGGTACGAAGCCGGCGGTCAATACGAAAGTGCCCCTCAATGGGCGGAATATTATTAATAGCGATCAAATCCTGACAATGCCGGCGATTCCGAGAACGCTCATCGTTGTAGGCGGCGGCGTGATTGGCGTGGAGTACGCCTGCATGTTCGCGACGCTTGGAGTGCGCGTCATCATTGTGGAAAAGCGGCCTCGTCTGCTGGAATTTGCCGACACGGAAATGGTGGAGGCGCTGACCTATCACATGCGCGACCATCGCGCGACTCTGCGGCTGAATGAGGAAGTCGAAAGCGTGGAGGAAACTCCCGAAGGGAAAGTGGCGGCGAACCTTGTAAGCAAGAAACGAATCAATGGCGACGCGTTGCTGTATGCGATCGGCAGGCAAGGGAACGTGGACAAGCTGGACCTGGCTGCCGCCGGAATCGAATCCGACGACCGTGGACGTATCAAGGTGGACGCGGATTTTCGTACGTCGCAATCGCACATTTTTGCGGTTGGCGATGTGATTGGGTTCCCAAGCCTGGCGTCGGTCTCGATGGAGCAGGGGCGCATTTCGGCGGCGCGGGCGTTTGGACTGCAGGTGCAAACGGATCCGGCGAGCTATCCCTATGGAATTTACACGATTCCGCAGATTTCGTTTATTGGGAAGACCGAAGAGCAGCTTACGGACGCGGATGTGCCTTATGAAGTTGGAGTGGCGTACTATCGGGAAATTGCGCGCGGGCAGATTTCCGGGCACACCGACGGCCGCTTGAAACTGCTATTCCACCGAGAGACGCTGGAGCTGCTTGGAGTACATATTTTTGGCGAAGACGCCGCGGAGCTGCTGCACATCGGGCAGGCGGTCTTCAAGCTGAAGGGCAAGATCACGTATTTCATCAATACGGTCTTCAACTATCCCACGCTAGCGGAATGCTATAAGACGGCGGCGTTTAACGGCTTGAACCGACTCGGTTGAGCTTGCCTTCTACGGCGCAACCCTCAGATTGCACCCAACCATCTAACTGGGAAATCAGCCGAGAGGGAGTGGACCAATTTTTCATCTGCGGTGACCAGGACGCCTTTCGATTCGACGGCGAGGGCAATATAAAGGCAGTCGTAAACGGTACGATCATAGGTCACAGCCTTCTCGAATGCTGAATCGAGGAGGCGGATGGAACGAAATGCAGGTATTTTCCTTTGTCGGAGAGAATTCAGTCCCGCTTCGGCGGCGGATCGCGTAGAGCGGCCGCGACGGATTGCCTTCCACAGGATATTCGCCAACTCGATCCACAAGAAATCAGGCACGATGAGCTGGATCTTTCCATCGGTCCAATCGCTCAGAAACGATATAGCTTCTCTTGTAAGAGGCTCTTGAGACGCGGGAAGGATCCACTTTGCCGCAACACTTGCATCGATTACGAAAATGTTCAACGATCGCGATCCTCACGCAGCATTTCTTCCGTCGAAGGAAACGGTCCGGACCCAGGCGAAGGCATAGCCCGCAGTTTTTCCAGTTTCTTAAAAAGCTTGCGCCGGGCACGCAATTCTTTTTCAGTGGGAATGCTGTCTTCTAAAAGAGATAACACCTCGGCGGCGATCGAGCGGCGCTGACTTTTCGCGCGCTTGCGCAAGGCTTCGTACAGGTCTTTTGGAACGTTTTCGACGTATAGTGTAGGCATAGGATTTCCCTAGGAAAAGCATATGCCTTCCCTAGGAAAGTTTCAAGTGGCCGGCAGAAACAGATTTGCGAAACTCACGCCCAGCCTCGGCGATATTCGCGTTTCAGATAGTCGTTGGCTTGGGCGACGTTGGTGACGCGCATAAGGCCGCCGTCGTAGGCGATTTTTTTGTTGGCGCGTAGGGCGACTACGCCGAGGAGCATGACTTCCGTCAGCCGAGCGGCGTATTCGAAAGGGCAGGAAGCTTCGGTCTTGCCCTTGGCCGCGTTGACCCAGTTCATCTCGTGGTCTTCGTGCTCGACGCGCGGCAGCTTTTGCGGCGGCTTGCCGTAGGAATCGTGGAGAGACTTGGGCAGCAAACGAGGATGCATGCCGTAGGTATCGTGGAGGAGCTTGCCCTTGCTGCCGATGAGCAGTGCGCCGCCGCCCTTGTTCAAGTCTTCGTCGCCGAGTTCTTCTGGCTTGTTGGGCATTAGGCCGCCGTCGTACCAGGTCAACTTAACTGGCGGCATGGAGCCGCGTGCTGGGAATTCGTAGAAGGTTTGCGTGGCGTGCGGATAGCTGACGCCATTGAAGGGCGTGGAAACGGTTTCGACGCTTGTGGGCAATCCGAGATTGAGCGCCCACATGGAGTGGTCGATCAGGTGAGCGCCCATATCGCCGATGGCGCCCATGCCCCAGTCCGACCAGCCGCGCCAGTTGAAGGGATGGTAGATCGGGTGATAGTCCACGTGCGGGGCTACGCCGAGAAAGAGATCCCAGGAGAGTTTGTCGGGAACGGGGTAATTGCCAGCCATCGCAGCGGCGAGGCGGGCATTGACGCCCGGGCCGTTCCAGCGGAGTGTGTCGGCGGGCTCTTTCAGCGCTTCGGGACGAGGAACGCCTTGCGGCCAGAAGCCGAGCGGACGGTTGGTCCAGATGTGGACTTCACGGACCTCGCCGATGGCGCCGGCTTGGATGTATTCGACGGTCGTGCGGGCGTCGTCGAGCGAATGGCCCTGGTTGCCCATTTGTGTGGCGACTTTGGTTTCTTTGGCGCGGCGGGAGAGCTGACGGGCTTCGTCAATCGACCAGGTAAGTGGCTTCTGGACATAGACATGCTTTCCCAGAGCCATGGCGGCTAGCGCGATGGGCGCATGCATGTGGTCAGAGGTGGCGACGAGGACGGCGTCGATGTCCTTTTGCTTTTCGAGCATTTCGCGATAGTCCTGGTAGCGTTTAGCTTTCGGCAAGTGCTCGTTCTTGAGGCGGATCATTCCATCCAGGCGGACTTTTGCTTTGACGCGATCGAACTCAACGGGAGGCTGGCCAGGCGTGGGCAGCGAATTGGGTTGATCGAGGCGCGTCTGAAGGGTGGGAATTTCCGTGTCGAGATGATCAAACCCCTTGTTCGCGTAACCCCAATCGACGTCGCAGAGCGCCACGATATTTTGGCTGGCGAGATTGATCAGATTGGTGCGGCCCATGCCGCCGATTCCGACGCCCGCGATGTTAAGCAGGTCGCTCGGAGGCGTGTAGCCGCGTCCAAGGACGTGCCTCGGGACGATGGCGATGGCCGCGCCGCCCGTGGCGACATTCGTCAAGAATTTGCGGCGCGAGACTGAGGATGCTTTCTTCGAAGTCATGGCTTCTCCCTTGCGCAGGGGCATTATCGCGCTCTCGGGCATAGTTTGCGATTGTTAAGTTCTCAGCCAGCGGTTTTGCAGATGCGGTTGGCGAAATGTTGTGCTAGCGTCAAAAAGTCCAGAAGTTAAGGGCTACCGCTCGGTTCCTTCAGGGGTGGTTCAGGTGAGCCCAGGCCGGAGAATGCCGATGAAGAAGCCGATAAATAAGATGAGCGTCACCACATCCCTTTTTTGGGCTGCGGCAATTATCGCTGCTGCGATCGTGCATGCACCCTGGTTTTACACGATAGTACTGCTGCCGGTCTTGGCTTTTTCCTCGATGGCATCCATCGAGACAATCGGCCGCCAGCGCGGCTGTGCGGGATAGCCGAAAAGCCGACAGTCCAGCCCCCAAGACTCTTCGATTGCCGCGAACCGCCCGAACAGGCTAAGATAACTGGTTGGAGGCAAGACTTAGTGTTGACCATTCGTTTGTCCAGGATCGGAAAGAAGAAGAAACCGTTTTACCGCGTCGTGGTAATCGAGAGGACGCGGCCCCGCGACGGGCGCGTCGTGGAAGCGGTGGGAACGTACGATCCGCTGAAGAAACCCGCGGAGATCAAGCTCGACGCCGAACGCATCAAGCATTGGCTTGGGGTCGGTGCACAGCCTAGCGACACCGTTCGCAGCTTTATCCGCCTACAGAAGATCGCGTAATCCCAGCGAAGTCCCCATCTCTTGCGCGCCCCTGGAGGTAGCGGGGCCGCGTTTTCACGTCCTAGCGAAATGTTGAGCAGGAGGAGGTGAAGGATGAAGGAACTGGTCGAAGCCATAGCGAAGTCGCTGGTGGACCATCCGGAAGAGGTGCAGGTGAGGGCTGTCGACGGCTCGCAGGTCACCGTTCTTGAGCTACGGGTGCATCCGGAAGATTTGGGCAAGGTGATAGGGCGGCAGGGGCGCACGGCCAAAGCGGTGCGGACATTGTTGGGCGCGGCGGGGATGAAACTGAAGAAGCGCTATACGCTAGAGATACTGGAAGATTGAGCGACGAAGCGCAGCGTTGGGTGATTGTCGCGCGGATTCTGCGGCCGCGCGGCAATAAAGGCGAAGTCGCAGCACAACTCCTCACCGATTTTCCTGAACGGCTCACTAAATTATCCGAAGTTTTTCTTGGCAGAAGCGGGGCAACAGCTGGGGCCGAGCTGCGTTTGACTGCGTTGAAAGCCTGCTGGTTGAGCCAGAATCATAAAGGGCAGGCGGTATTTCACTTTGAGGGATGCAACTCGATCTCGGAGGCGGAGAAGTTTCGCGGGCTGGATGTGCTGCTGCCTATCGAGAAGCGGGTAACCCTCGCCGCGGGACAATATTTTGTGGATGATTTGGTCGGATGCTCGGTCTTCGAAAACTTTGAAGAGCCTCCGGTTGTTTCCTTTTCGCCCTGTTCGCTGTCCACTGCCCCGGCTCTTCTTGGGGTGGTTCGAGAAGTTCAGTTTACCGGTGAAGGTGTCTCCGGTACGCCGCTGCTTTGCGTCGACACACACGGCGGCGAGCTGCTCATTCCTCTCGCTCAGGATATTTGCAAGAGTATCGATACCGCCGCCCGGCGGATCGATGTAGTCCTGCCCGAGGGCCTGCGCGATCTGAACGAAAAAAACTAAGCACGGTCCACACGACCAAGCTCCTTGGTGGAGCTTAGTGGATATCGATTGTGGTGACGCTGAGCGCTGGAAGCGAAATCGTCAGCGACGAGCCGCTTACGGCCATCGTGCCGATGGACACCGGGGCGACGGCGGTTTGCGATTGCGCCGTTGCCGCGGTCATTTGGTACAAGTAGGCGGTGCCGGAAAGTGCTTGCCCGTTGATTGCAGTTACTTGTGTCGAAGTCGAGCGATTGATGGCCACGAAAACGACGCGGCCTGGCGTAGTGCTATCCGTGCTCGCATAGACCATCACATTTCCCACGTTGCTGGACGTGGCTTGCAGCGAAGTGTTGCCGAAGCAAGCATTCGCTCCATCGAAGCCGCGATAGGCGCGGAAGCCGCCCAAAATGTAGGGCTGCGTGCTGTAGAGCGGCCACAAACTAGCCGCAAACAGTCCCTGCGCCCCAAAAACTCCCAGATTATCCGCTTGGGCGATCGTTCCGGCGATGTGATTGGACCCGCCATTGTTGTACTCGGTGATGGAGAGCTTCATGCCATGGTTTTCGGCGGCAATCTTCGCCTGCAGGCGCCCCAGCATATTAATGGCTTCCCCGCCAAGGGTTTCCACGATCCACGGGTTGCTGTTGCCGGTGTCCGTCCACGTCGGGTCCCACAAATCCCGCGGACTCTGCACGATCAACTGGACCTGTGCGTCGGTCAGTGTGGTCCCGGTCATATCGGTGATGCGCGTCCCGTTCGAGTCATACACTTCCGCGTACCAATGGAAATCGTAGACGTCGACCAGCGGCGCGCCATAAGTTGTCGAAGCGGCATTCAAGCCCGTCAAATACTTATCGGCAAACCAATTGGCGCCATTCGGCGTGGGGCTCAATGTGGGGTCGCCCTGCCAACTGTAGATTCCTTCAAAGCCGTAATTCACCGGCCCAAATATCACGAGATTGGAAAAATGGCTCGTGGGCGTCTGCGTATTCTTGCTCAAGTCTTTCAGCGCCGCGGAAAGGTTGACGGTCTTGGTGACAAAAGCAGCAGAGGAGACGTTCGTAGCGCCTTGGATCTCCTGATGAGTGGAGTTCCACAGGTCCGGTTCATTGTCGAGACTGATGAACGTCGGCTCCGTGGGGTTAGCGCCAAAAATATTGACACCGAGAAAGTCTTCGTCCAGCGCCCATGCAAACTCGTCCATGTAAACATTGTTGTCCGTCGAAGCGGCGGGAGGCGTCAGCGTGAACGGTACGCTGGACGCAGTGTTCTTTTGGTCCACGGTGGGCCGGAAATATTGCAAGTTCGGAAACGGTATCGGCACTTGTACCACCGTAGTGTCAATGGATACATAGCCCTGCATTTGCAGCGTCACCAGGCTGGCCATGTTGTTCGATTGATCGCCGCTGATGAACAAGCGCACCGCTTCCGCGGGAATGCTCGCGTTGCAACTTCCGCTGCAAAGGTAATCGTCGTTTTCGTAGTAGTAGTCGCTGCCGGCGTTGGATGCGTTGTTGATCCAGTTGTACGCCGTCCAGCGATCGCCGCCATCGCGATCGAAGGTGAGCAGGGACGGGGCGCCCGCGACGCCAGAATAAAAATTGAGGCCGTAAATGTAGGGCGAGATGGCATGCGTATTTGTGGGATTGACGGTAATCGTCACATCCGGTGCGGCGCCGGCTGGCGTAGCCGAGGCTTGCGAAGAATCGGCACTCTCGCCTGCGGAGTTCAGCGCGGCAACCACATAGTAGTAAGTCGTGCCGTTGGTCAGGCCGGCGTCGGTGTCGCTCGTTACTGTGGGCGTGGCGACTTGCGTGTACGGTCCGCCGTTGGTTGTGCTGCGCAGGACGGAATAGCTGGTCGCTCCGGTGCTGGTGGTCCAAGTGAGGCCGACTTGGGCGTTGCCTGCCGTAGCTTGCAAACCGGTTGGCGCAGCTGGCGCGGTGACTGTTGCAACGGGGGTGGCGCTCGCTTGCGAGGAGTTAGCGCTTTCGCCCGCGGCGTTCAATGCGGAAACCACGTAGTAGTAGGCGGTCCCGTTGGTGAGGCCGGTGTCGGAGTCGCTCGTTGTGGTCGGTGCGGCGACTTGGGTATACGGGCCGCCGCTCGTCGTGCTGCGCTTGACGTGGTAACTCGTCGAGCCGGTGCTCGCAGTCCAGCTCAAGCTGACTTGAGCGTTGCCGGCAGTGGCTTGTAAGCCGGCTGGTGCTGCGGGTGCCATGGCAGGAGCGGCTGGCGTGGCGCTCGCTTGCGAAGAGTTGGCGCTCTCGCCGGCGGAGTTCAGCGCGGAAACGACGTAGTAGTAAGCCGTACCGTTCGCAAGGCCCGTGTCTGCAAAGTTTGTCGTTGTAGGCGCGGAAATCTGCGTGTAAGGTCCGCCGCTAGTAGTTGCACGTTTTACGTGATAGCTCGTTGCCCCTGTGCTTGCCGTCCAGGTGAGGCTCACTTGCGCATTTCCGGCGGTCGCCTGCAAGCCGGTCGGCGCATTCGGCGGCGTAGCGGGAGCGGTTGGTGTCGCGCTGGCCTGTGCGGAATTTGAGCTCTGGCCGTCGGAATTGAAAGCTGAGACGACGTAGTAGTAAGTGGTTCCGTTTGTGAGGCTGGAATCCGTGTAGCTATTTGTGGCCGGCAGAGCAATCTGCGAGTACGGGCCGCCGCTGACTGTTGCGCGCTTCACGTAATAGCCTGTGGCGCCGCTGCTTGCGGTCCAAGCGAGGCTTACCTGGGCATTTCCGGGCGTGGCCAGCAATCCACCAGGCACCGCAGGAACGGTTTTTCCGCCGTCACCATTGCCGTTGGAGTTGCCGCCTCCGGAGTACACGTTGGCGCAACCCGTCATTTGAACCAGGAACAAGCCCATTGCGAATATGCGTAGGTTTTCTTTGACAATGCAACGGAACGCCATCGAGCCACTCCTCAAAAAGGCCTCACAGGGGCTGGACTTGGGCGGTGAACGGTTCCGATTAGATTACGAAATAGACCGGAGTGGAACAAGCTGTCCTGAGGGACAGAATCCGATACTGGACTTTGCCGTCAAAAGGCGTGAGCTCCGAATCGGCTTGCGGCCAAAGAGCCGATGGCAGGTGTTTCTTTGTTTGGCTACACTGGCTGGACATGCATTTCGACCTAGTCACCATTTTTCCGGAATTTTTCACCGGGCCGCTCGATCACGGCATTCTTCGCCGCGCCCGCGAGACGGGTCTTGTCGAAGTGCACGTCCAGGACCTGCGGGTGTTTACCAAGGACCGCCATCGCAGTGTGGATGACCGGCCCTTCGGAGGGGGCGAGGGCATGGTGCTGAAGCCTGAGCCGCTTTTTGAAGCGGTGGAATCGCTGCTTGGCCGCGGCCTGGGCAACGCTGAGCAGCCGCATCCGCTGGAACCGAAGACCGCGATTGTTTTGATGTCCGCATCGGGAACGCTTTTCCGGCAGGAAACCGCGCGTCGTTACGCGGAGCTGGATCGAATCATTTTTCTCTGCGGGCGGTATGAGGGAGTGGATGAGCGCGTTGCCGAACACTTGGCCACCGACGAGATTTCGGTTGGGGATTATGTGCTGAGCGGTGGGGAGCTTCCAGCGATGCTGGTGATTGATGCAGTGACGCGCTTGCTTCCCGGGGCGCTGGGAAACGAGGCGTCTTCGCAGAACGAATCCTTCAGCGGGAGTCCTGCTTCGTCGGGTGAGTCGTCCTCTGTAGGGGCGCAGCATGCTGCGCCCCTACAAGCGCGGGCCAACCCGATCGTGAGCGAAAAGAGTCGCGAGTTGCAAATAACAAACCATCTCCTGCTGGATTTTCCGCATTACACGCGGCCGGCCGATTTTCGTGGTTGGAAAGTGCCCGAAGTTTTGATCGGCGGAAACCACGCGGAAGTCGCCAATTGGCGGCGCGCCGCGGCATTGGAGAAAACCCAGCGGAACCGCCCGGATTTGTTCTTGCGCTGAAAGAGCCTCGCGGTATACTGCATATTGGATGAAATCAGCGATTGAGGCCGGGTTTTCGCCTAATTTGTGGGCTGTTTGTACCTGCAAGCAGGCCTGCGCGTGTCCATGCTGCGCTTGTAAGTGTACTGTCCTCAGCGGCATGGGAAGTCCTTCGGTCTAGTGCGAGTCTAAACCTTAAAGGAATCCAGGGCCGCTCGGAATAAGCGGCCCTTTTTTATTGTCAAGCGAATGAGGAGCATTGCCATGAGCGACACCGCAAGCGGGAACGGCAAAGAGCACGGGCTGAGTAAGCCCATCGCGATTTATTACGAACAGCAGCACTGGTTCCGTCCACTGTTTGAGCAACTCGACGCACGGGGCGTGAACTGGGTTCGCGTGGACGCGAGGAATCATCAATACGATGTCGCCGCGAAGGAACGGGAATATTCGTTGCTCTTCAACCGCATGAGTCCTTCGGCGTGGCAACGCGGCGTCGGCCACGGAATCTTCTACACGCTGAACTATCTTTCGCACCTGGAGGAGAAAGGCGTTCGCGTGGTGAACGGTTCGCGCGCTTTCACTCACGAGATTTCAAAGGCCCTTCAGTGCACAGTGCTCGAAGCTCTCGGATTGCAGTATCCGAAAGCCGTAGTGATCAACCATCCTTCGCAAGCCCTGAGCGCGGCGGAACGCATTGGATATCCGCTCATCATCAAGCCGAATATCGGCGGCAGTGGAGCAGGGATCAAGAAGTTCAATTCGCCGGAAGAGTTGCGCGGAGCAGTCGAAGAGAACAGCTTGTCGTTTGGGATCGACAATGTTGCGCTTGTACAGGAATTTTTCACTGCGCGCGACGGTGTCATCACGCGAGTCGAAGTTCTGGGCGGCGAGTACCTTTACGCGATCCAGATTCACATTACCGGCGATACGTTTGACCTTTGCCCGGCGGACATTTGCAAAAACACGAAAGGCGAGGAGCTAACGCGCCTGGCTTGCCCGGTGGATGCTCCCAAGTCGGGGCTTACCGTGGAAGCCTACGAGCCGCCAAAGAAGGTCATCGAAGACGTCGAGCGCATCATGGAAGTTGCGGGGATCGAAGTGGGCGGCATCGAGTACGTTATTGACGACCGAACCGGGCGGCTGCTCTATTACGACATCAACGCGCTCTCGAATTTTGTGTCCGACCCGGAGCGCATGATCGGCTTCAATCCTTACGCGCGGCTGGCGGACTACCTGATTAGCGAAGCGCGGAATCACGAGGCCAGCCGTGGCGTGCGGCTTGTCTCTTCGGGGAGCGTTCGATGAGATACGGCTACTGGCTACCCGTTTTTGGCGGGTGGCTGCGCAATGTCGCAGATGAAAACATGGAGGCGAGCTGGCGGTACGTGAAAAAGCTGGCCCAGCGCAGCGAACAGATCGGCTTCGACCTTACGCTGATTGCTGAGCTGAATCTGAATGACATTAAGGGCGTCGAAGCGCCGTCGCTGGATGCGTGGTCTACCGCGGCGGCTCTGGCTGCGGTTACGGAGCATATCGAGTTGATGGTTGCGGTGCGGCCGACGTTTCATTTGCCCGCGTTGCTTGCTAAGCAGGCAGCGAACATCGATCACATTAGCGGAGGGCGGCTGACACTGAATGTCGTGTCGTCCTGGTGGGCCGACGAGGCCAAAAAGTATGGCGTGGGATTTGAGCAGCACGATGATCGCTATGCGCGCACCAGCGAATGGCTCGACGTAGTGCATGGCGTCTGGGCACAGGATCATTTTTCTTTTGCGGGGAAGTATTACCGCGTCGAAGACAACGTACTGGAACCGAAGCCCGTTGCGCAGCCGCATCCTACGATTTACGCGGGAGGCGAATCGCCGGCTGCGAAGGATCTCATCGCAGCAAAGTGCGATGCGTACCTCATGCACGGAGACCCGCCGGAGCGCGTCGGCGAAAAAATCGCGGATTTGCGGGAGCGCCGCGCCCGGCATAATCTGCCACCGATGAAGTTTGGTGTTGCGGGCTACGCCATCGTTCGGGATACGGAGCGTGAGGCCCAGGATGAACTGCGGCGCATAACAGATTACAAACAATCTGCCGCGGGGTATGCCAACTATCAGCAGTGGCTTAACGGAACGCAGCTTGAACAGCGTGTCTCGCTCGAAGACTACTCGGTATCCAACCGCGGGCTGCGCTCAGGCCTGGTGGGCACTGCTGAACAGGCCGCCGAGCGCATTGCACAGTTTGAAGCTGTTGGCGTGGATTTGGTTCTGCTCCAGTTCAGCCCGCAACTCGAAGAAATGGAGCGGTTTGCGGACGGCGTCATTCGCCGGAGCACGTCCGTGACGGCACAGGCATAGGCTGTTCGCTATCCGTTTCACGTGGAACGGTCTGCTGCTTGCGTTAAATCATCTAACAGTGTTGTTCAACAGGGCGCTTGGAGCATCGTCGGCTCTACATGGCTTCCGGAGTGTATTCCGTCTCCTCGGGAACATCCGTGGGACTCGCGAACTCTAACCGATAGCCGTCTGGATCTGAAAAAGGTACAACCCACAGGGCGTTTCCCACGAAGGGGTTTCTGCCGACCTTTATTCCGCGTGCTGTGATCTCGCGATGGATCGCTAGAGCGTCTTCGCACTGGAAGCAGACGGATACTCCTTCGCCGGGTTTGCCGCTGGGCTTCCAGGAATCGTGCCCCTCTTTGCGGAGCTCCTGCAGCATCAGGGCCGCCTCGCCGATTTCCAGCCAGCACCAACGTATTTTCCCGTCACCGTCGGGAATCCATTTTTTAGTCAGCTTGAAGCCAAGGCCATTGATGTAAAAGCGGAGCGATGCTTCCATGTTAGAGACGCCGAAAAATGGAACGGCCTGTTTAACGTTGGCTTGAGTTTTCGTCTCAACAGTCATTTTTGGGCTCCTTACTCGTCTCCGTTGCTTTCGGCTTCGAGGTTCAAACCAAACCACAGTAGTATGCGTAACCTTAAGAGGCCGCGTTATAGTAAACGGGCGGTGAGCTCAGGAAAAGCTGGATTTCGGCGATTGCCTCGCACCCTATCGGGAGAAACGCATGAAATGCACATTCGTTTCCATCTGCCGTTGCCTTCTGATTCTTTTAGTGCTTCCTCTAGTCTTCTTTCCGTCCGGGCTGCCGGGAGCCCAGGCACAACAAACCGTCGCAGGCGCGGTTTTAGGGGAAATGAAACTGAAGCCGGAGGTGGAATCTCTTGCGGGCTTCGAAGGCAAGTGGGCATGCAAGGGTGTGTTCCCATCTAACGGCAAGAGCATTGAGTCCCAAATTGTTTTCACGCGCGATTTGGAGGGAGCCTGGCTCGCCATCCGGCATGACGATTTGCCGCCCAACCTGTTTCACGCAGCTGAATACTGGGGTTTTGACCCAGCGGCGAAACAGTTCGTGGCGTTTGTTTACGACAATTTTGGAGGAGTCCGCAGATTCACGTCGTCCGGGTGGGCCGACAACACGCTCGTCTGGCTTGGCGAGACCTCGAAGACGGATCCGCCGGCCGTGCAGCGCTTTGTCTACAAACGAGATAATCCGAACCAGTTCGTCGTAAATTGGGAAGTAAAGAGGGGCACCGACGATTGGCAGATCGGCGACACGCTAACTTGCAAAAAATAAAGCGATTAGCCGTTTTCGAAGGTCTGCGACAAACCGACTCTTTCGTTGAAGTATTCCGCTAGGCAGATTGTGACAACTTGTCTATAATGGTTGTTTGCCTTTGAAGAGCTGGCCCCGCCTGAGTGGGTCTTCAGGGAATACGAACATGAATCTGGTTATAGCAAAACTC
>Ga0209773_10000024_pt1 | contig 44554 bp, 42 predicted proteins | sample BogFormECP14_OM1_FD_188244 | JGI IMG/M metagenome (GOLD analysis project Ga0209773, IMG submission 188244) | Bog forest soil microbial communities from Calvert Island, British Columbia, Canada - ECP14_OM1 (SPAdes) (version 2) | ecosystem: Environmental > Aquatic > Freshwater > Wetlands > Bog ... | reverse complement strand
TGCGCCGCGCCCCGCGCCCACGTTTTGCTGAATCGACCGCCCGTACGCCAGTAATCCCACTCGGTCCCCGCACTGCGACGCAACCTGCGCCAACGAAAGCGCCGCGTTCACGCCGTAATCCAGTTTCGAAAGCCGCAGCTCGCTCCCTTCCTGCTGAATCTCCGCGCGCAGTAAGCGTCCGGCATCGAGCACGATCCACACCGCCTGGCTCCGCTCGATCTCAAACACGCGCGTAGTGAGCTGATGCCGCCGCGCCGTAGCCGTCCAGCAAATGTCCCGCAACTCATCGCCTTGCCGGTAGTCGCGCAAACTTTCGAATTCCCTGCCCTGCCCGCGCTGCCGCTTCCGCCGTTTTTCCATTTCAACCTGGCGGCTGCGAATCAGATAGAGCGCATGCTGGCGTGCCTGTTCAAGATCAGGCAGCACGCGCACGGTCTGCGAAATCTCAGCAACCGCCCAGCGCTGCGCAAAACCCAGCCAAGTTTGATACCGCAAAAACAACCGCCCCAACCGCGCGTCTCCACGCTCGTGCGGCAAGACGTCGTACTGCGTCCGCGCTGTCCCGTTGGCAGGCACAACCACATCCAGCGATGGCGGAGCCGTGCGAAAAGAAACCGGCGTTTCGTCCGTCAGATAACACCGAATCGTCGCGCTCGTAAAATTTCGAATGCCGACATTCACTTCGCACGCGCGCGCCAGCAACGGCGCATGTTCCCACGAGCGCCGCACCTCGATCTCGGACGGTTTCGGCATGCGCGCCAAATCCGAAACAAACGCCAGAATCGTCGCCACGTCCCACAAAAACATCGCCCCAATCAACCGCGGCGACCACCACGCCGGGACCAGCCACACCAACCCCAAAAGCAGCATCACGAAAAAGCGCGGTCCAAATCCAAACGGCAACCACCCCAGCGGCCGCGCTCGCGCTCCGATTTCCACTGGAATCAAAGGTTGTTGCGAGTTCACGGGCATTCCATCACTTCGGCACTTCCACCGCGGCGATGACCTGCTTGATCACTTGATCCGAGGTCAGTCCTTCCAGGTCCGCCTCTGGCTTGAGCAAAATGCGGTGCCGCAGCACCGGAAGCGCCGCAGCTTTCACGTCATCGGGCAAAAGATAATCGCGCCCATCCATTCCCGCCAAAGCTCGCGCCACAAAAAACAAACCAACCGCCGCGCGCGGACTCGCGCCCAGCGAAATAGCAGGCCAATCTCGCGTCCGCCGTACCAGCGACACCACGTACGAATAAAGCGTCGGCTCAACCCGCACGCTCTCGATCTCTTTTCGCGCGGCAGGCAACAGCGCGGGATCCAGCGTCGCCAGCGAGATTTTATCCAGCCGCCGCGGATCAAAACCTTTTTCGTACTGCGACAAAATCTCCATCTCCTCCTGCGCCGAAGGATAAGTCACGCGCACCTTCAAGAGAAAACGATCGAGTTGCGCCTCCGGAAGCGGATAAGTCCCCTCAAATTCAATCGGGTTTTGCGTAGCCAGCACCGTGAAATTCTCCGAAAGCGGATAGCGCACCCCATCAATCGTCACCTGCCTCTCTTCCATCGCCTCCAGAAGCGCAGCCTGCGTCCGCGGCGAAGTGCGGTTGATTTCGTCCACCAGCAGCAAATCCGTAAAAATTGGCCCCTTGCGCAACGAAAACGCACTGTTGCTTAAATTAAATACGTTCGTTCCGGTCACGTCCGCGGGCATCAAGTCCGCCGTGCACTGCACGCGCTGAAATCCCAGGCCAACAATCCGCGCCAGCGACTTGACCGCCAGCGTTTTCGCCAGTCCAGGCACGCCTTCAATGACGGCGTGCCCGCCGCAAACCAGCACCAGCAGCAACTGGTCCACGACTTCGCGCTGCCCAATGATGATTTTCGAGAGTTCCTCACGAACCTGCCTAGCGAGTTCCGAAAGATATTGCACGGTTAGCTTTTCTCCTTGCGATTTGGCGCCCGCACAACCAGCCGGGCCGCTTGACTCTCCAGCTCTTGAACAATATCCAGCGCTTCGCTGGGGGGCAACTTTGCGGCAAACGTAGCGGCAGACGCGCGTTGCAGCAACTCTCCGACCCCGGTATCTTTCCACCCGAGCCGCTGCTCCGCTCCCCGCGCCAGCTCTTCATCGGGCGCCGTCGAAGGCAATCCCAGTTGCCGCGACAGCAGCGCACGAAAGCGCTTGTACGATACGGCCACGGCCGACGACGCCGCTCCCGCGCGCTCGTAAAGCCCGCCCAACGTATCCACGAACTCCAGCGGCCACAATCGCGAAACTTCCTTGGGCACGTATATCGGTCCACTCCGCCTGCTGAAAGTAAAAACCAGCGCCAGCGCCAGCAAACCAAACTGCAGCAAGCCCCACGCCAGCGAAGTCTTCGCCACATAACTCCACAGCGAGCTGCGCTGGCCATGAAAATATTCGTCCCAATAGATTCGGTAGTGTGCAGAGGGATCCCAATTCCTTACCGCATTCAGAAAAAATGAAAGATTGTCGCCTTTGGTGATCCCCGCATTGGTCAGAGGCGTCGAGCCCGCCCACCACAAAATTTCTCCCTCGCCGTAAGACCAGCTGACCACCGCTGTCGCATCGCCCTCCCCGTAAAGCGCCAATTGATATGGACTGAGAGTACCCCAATAGGCCGCAGGTTGAAGAGTGGCGCTCCGCGCTCCATGCGCCAGCGGGCTGGGGATGCTAGGGCGGAACGTTTTCCAGACGGGGTCGGGCGGAACGGCCGAAATATCTGCATCAGGAAAATAGTTGCGAATGTCGGCGCCCGTAAAAAGCACGTGCCCGCCCTCATTCACGAAATCGGCCAGTGCCTTTCGCTCCTTATCGCCAGGCGGCTGATTCGGTTCGGCAAGAATCAGCAAAACGTTTTCCGCTTCGCCATTCAATTCCGTTGGCGGATTTTCCCAGCGCTTCACCGGATAGTGCATCTGCGCCAGAAGCGCGTAGGCCGCTGCCGCTCCGCCGGATTGGGCCGAGTAAGTCGACGGAACCGACGAGATGGCTTGCTCGCCCGGAGGCGCCAAAGCAACACTCGCCGTCAGCATGAAAACGAGCACTCCTCCGCCAATCCACAGCAGCTTGCGGTCGGACGGCGCTATTCCAGCGAACATCCCAGCGCCTCCAGTTGGCGAAGTGACTCCGTGAAATCTTCCGGCCGTGCTCCCCGATTTGCGTACCAGATGAGTTCGAGCTTTCTGGTCAGCGCCGTGAGCGGCTCACGATGCGTCGGCGAAACCGCAAGCTGCCCAGGCGCCGCCTCCGTCACCAGCCGCAAATACTCTCTCGGGGTTTTCGTGCGATCTTTAGGCACTACACCCGCATCTTCCAGCCGCGTAATCCCCGCCCAGTACGCGCAATGCACTGCCTCGCGATAGTTGCCGCCGGTAGCTGCTTCGTGCGCAGCTCGAATCCACTCCTGCCACGTAAGCGAAGCAATCACCACTGCACTGGGCGCCAAACTTTGCACACGGTCCCGGCTGGCAATAAACCGGAACACAAACATCGCGACAATTCCCACCGCGACAACCACCAGCAACCAAAATAAAATCTTTCCGCCGAGAGGATATCGCGAGATGCCGCTAAGAAGCTTCAGTACCATTCGTAAGAGCCACGCGTTGATCCGCTGTCTCAATAGTTCCCAGGCGCTTGGCGGCCTGACCGCTCCAAACTCGGGCTCCGCAAGGATTTTATCCAGCTTCGTCCGCGCTTCCGGCGAACCGGGCCGTGATTTTGCCGAGGATTCGACCTCCTCCGCCAAATGAATCGCCCAGACTTCGGCTTTATCCAGCGAACCGGGGTTCAACTGGTTCTGCAGCGGCTGGGAAGAGATCGAATAATCGCCATCGGGCGTGGAAACGTTCCAGTGTTCCGGAAGAGAGTCGCGCAGCGCCTTTATCTCTCGTGCGGCAGGTTTTTTCTCCAGGACCACCGCGATGCGGTGTAGTTCCGCGGCGAAGGAAGGCGCATCATAGGAAGAATTCGCCGAACTCGCTGCCGCGGGCGACGAAACCTGCCCGCTCACGATCCCCGGCGAGTTCCCGGCAAGCGCCAGGAATGAAAACAGAACCCAGAAACGGCGATTCATGCGCACCTGTACGAAGCAGCGGTTTCTTCGCCCGTCGGCTTCACGAAAACATTTACATAACGCCCGGCATTTGCGAAGGAATCTGTCCGCTCGGATTCATCATCAACTGCAAATCAAAAGCTTCCTTGCGTACTCGCAAGTCGTAGTAGAACACAGATGTGGCGATAGTGAGGAATGGGGCCACCAAAACCCCCGCTGCAAACGATCCTACATTGGTCAGCGCAAGCCACATGCGCATGGCTTCCGGATTCTTGGTGGAAAGCACCATGCCGACCACGAAGGGTGCTGAAAAGAGTCCAGCAGCGGAATACGTCAGCGTTAGATAGAGGAAATAGATTACGAAAGCGCGTCCAGCGAAGTCCCTGGTAAGCGCGTAGCTGCGCTCCAAAGCACTTATCGATCCCAAATCCTCGAGTAGAGCCGCGGGTACGCAAGTGAGCAGCCTGCAAGCCACGTAAATCCCAGGGAAGATCAACAGAAGGAGGCCTACGCCGACCGCTAGTCCGTTCAGGATCACAACCCAGAGCAATCTCCACAACTGCCCCCACATCCGACCGAGCGACGCGCCGATCGTCGTTGTCCGTCCCAGATAAAATTCAGAAACCGCGAACACCGTTCCGCCCTGCGAAAAGAGGTAAGCCACCATGTAAACAACCAGCGCGACTAGGACCCCTGCAATTCCAAACGCCAGCAGGCCGCCAAACGGGCTTTGAAACTCTTGTTGCCTGGGCCCGGGCAGCGTCGGAAACGTTGGCATCTTCGTCAAGAAAGTCTGCGCCAGATTCATCGCCAGAATCAGGCTGTGTGGAATCGCGCTAATGCCCAGGAACAAGAGGAAATTCTTGCGGTACAACGAAAATGTGCGGTCAAGAATCTCTCCGAGCGAGAGAGGACGCAAATCGAGATCTGCCATGCAAACCTCCTGCCTGCGAGCGCCAAGACGTTGAGGAGGTTGCACTTTATCAAAAGAGAAGCAAAAAGGCGACGCCCATTCCGAAGCACGTTGCAGGACTTGCAATGCAAACGGGCCGCTCCGCTCAACCTGCAGGCAATTCTTCCCCCGGCAATCGGCGCAAGACCGGCAATTTAGGCCGCCTGGTTCACTGCCTGCTGCTTTCTGTCAAAAACTGCCTGCGCTTCTAAAATGGATTTAATAGTGTGATTCTTCTTGCCGGGCGGTAGAATTTGCGGCGACCAGGAGGAATTCAGATGATGGGTCGCAACATTCTCAAAATCGCGATTATTTTCGCCGGAGCCGCGCTTGCGCTCCACGCAACTGGCGCTTCCGCGCAGAGCAAGCTCTCCCCAAAATGGGAGGAACTTACAGCCGCGGATTTTCGGCAAGGCATTCAGCAATCGAAAAGAACGTGCCTGTTGCCCTTTGGCATTCTGGAGAAGCACGGGCCGCATTTGCCGCTGGGGACGGACTTGTTGAACGTGCGCTACGCTTCGCTGCAAGCTGTGGCGCAGGAATACGCCGTCGTTTTTCCGGAATATTATTTCGGTCAAATCTTTGAAGCGAAACATGAGCCCGGAACTGTCGCCTACAGCCTGGAACTCCAGCTGAAACTGCTCCAGGAAACCACCGATGAAATGGCGCGCAACGGTTGCAAGAAAATCCTGATCGTGAATGGCCATGGCGGAAACGAATATTTGCTTCCGCTCTTCGCGCAATCGCAGATTGATAAGCCCCACGATTATGTGGTCTACGTGATTGTTGGCGAGCGCAGCACTCCAGGCGGGCCGGCGCGAAAATCCTCTGGCATCGACTATCACGCCGGCGAAAACGAAACCGCAAACACCATGGTATCGCGCCCGGATCTCGTTCATCAGGACCGTGCTTCGAGCGAATCGGGGGCCGACGAGAAGCGCGTGAATCTGCCCGAAGACGTGTATACGGGAATCTGGTGGTACGCGCGCTTTCCCAATCACTATTCGGGCGACGGCTCCGTCGCAAGAAAAGAGCTTGGCGAATGGAACATGAAGAATTGGATTGACGCCATTGTCGAAGCCCTTCGCGCGGCCAAGGCCGACGACCAAAGCCTGAAAATCCAGAATGAATTCTACGAGAAGAGCAAACATCCTCTCGACACGCGCCCCTGATTCCTGCTGCCGCGCTCCAAAAACGTAAATGCAAAAACGTCGACTGGAAGCCGGCGCTACCCCGAGCCGACTAGTTAACGATAATTACCCCCTCCCCCTGGGTTTCTCAGAAGTGTTCATTCTAAAGATGGTTAAAGTCCTTTGTTTTGACACACTTTTGGAAGTGTTCATTCCAGGGGAGTTACAGGAATTATTATGGGACTCGCTTGCGTGCTTTGGAGGTGGCAATTCCGGTGATGAATTACGTGGATGGAGCGCGGGGATCGTGAAGATCAGTTCGACGTCGGAGTCATTCGATCACAGCGCCCTTCGTTTGAGAGCATGGAAAGTGGCGGAGCAGGTGGCGGGCTTTTTGTTTTGAAGAAACATCCCTACTGAGCATTTCCCTTATTAATCGCAAGCGCTCGGCCCTCCCCGGTTTTTTTGCTTGGAATGGCCTGCCTGGTGTTCGCTTCTTATTGCAGGGCGGAGCTGGCGACCGTGCAGCCGGAGCCGGTGGTGTCGTAACGGATTACACCGGACTGGTCAGAGCAGAACATGCGCTGGCCTGAGCTGCCGACGACGACTGGAGTGCCGTTGATGGTGTAGACGAGGGAGGGCGTGTTGCCGTCGCCGGTCCAGAGGAAGGTGTAGCCGCTCTTCGTGCCGGCAGCGAGAACCTCGTCGAGCAAGCAAGCATTGGTTGTAGTAGCCGTGCATGGAGCTGCGCCGCCCAGCGCCGCCAGTGAGGGTGGGAAGCCAACGTTCGGGTAGGTGGCGGAATACATGACTGCGGAGGTGTTGATTGTACGGATGGAGCCTACGGCGGAGGCTTCGTTGGCGGCCATGCGGGAGCGGAGGAGGTTGGGAATGGCGATGGCCGAGATGATTAAGATGATGGCCACGACGATTAAGAGCTCGATGAGAGAGAAGCCTTTTTGGTGGGTGCGCATTCGTTTGTTCTCGTTCGACAGTGATGCTTGCGGACGGCTAAGACTGGTCTTGCGTTCGGGTCCAGCAAGTGTGATGCCTGTTGGACGTGAACTGTGGGCCTGAGATCCCGAGTTGGAACGACTAGTGGTTCAGTCAGGCACAGTCCTTTTGCGGTGCGGGCCGCCCAGTATACCCCTTTTGGCGAGTTCTCTGGCCTAAACATCATTTGCGGAAGTATTGAGCGGCTACCTCCGGTCTGAGATGAACCTGGATGGTTATTCCATTAGCCTTTCGGAAATAGGTTAAGCGGGTTCGCCTCGAATTGCCAGCGCCAACACCCCAAGGAATAGTGAAAGTTAGCGGGTGCGGCGGAGCTGGTCGAGCCAGCGTTTTAGGGTGGAGCTGGAGGTGGATTCGATGTCGAGGAATTCGAGGCCCATGCCGATTTTGGGTTTGACGATGCGGACCATGGCGAGGGCTTCGACGCGTTCGCCTTTGCGCTCGAGAGTGACGCGGGTGCGCGTTCTGAGGGGCAAGGGCTTGCTGGTGCACACAAAACAGCCGCCTAGAGAGATGTCCGAGGTGACACCGTCGGAACGGATTCCAGCTTCGAGGTCGAGAACCTCCGCGTCGGCGGCGAAAGGATAGCGGATAGCATAACGACGGTCGCGGAGGCTAGTTTTCTGCGACACCCCATCGGAAGATCGGTCGGTCATGGAAATAAGATCGCCCACTGTCGTGTAGGCGGGGGGAGAGCGCAACAGGCTTAACCAGAAGAGGTGCCCCGCTACTTGAATAAGAGTGCCAGAGGTGGCGGAAAAATAGTGGAAGGAGGGTAAAGGGAGGGCGAAAGTGACAATAGAAGGGCGAGCCGGGGCTCGCTGACCGGGAGGCAGATCCGTTAGCGGGACAAGCTTCGCGATGAGCGGGTGCTATTAGTTGGTACGACAAAGCGGGTCTGTCGGCGGCGCCGGATGCCAGGGACGATGTTAATCTGAAGTGGTAAATCTCCCTTATGCCAACTGAGACGATGCGCAGCGACGGACTTCGGCAGAGCGACCGCGTGAGATTTCGCATGCCCGTGGAAGTGTCGTGGACGGGTAGCAGCGGGGCGCCGGGGAAATGCACCGCGGAAACCCTGCTGGTGAGCCGCAATGGCGGAGTGTTGCGTCTGGTTGAAAAACTGACTGCGGGGCAAGAGATTACGCTCCGGCGGATGGAAGGCGATATCGTCAAGACGGCGCGAGGGCGCGTGATGGCGGAGATTGACCAGGAGCCGGACGGGTCTTTGTACGCGATTCAGATTATGGAGCCGCGAGCGGACTTCTGGGATATTGAATTCCCTGCTCCCCATAAAGCCGATGAGGCTCTGGCGCGGCTGTTGATGGAGTGCGGATTTTGCCAGCGGCGTGAAGTTGTTTATCTAAACGAGATGGAGCTGAAGTCGTTCGAGGTGCGAAAGTGCGTGGCGCGGCTTTGCAAACATTGCGATACGCCTTCGATCTGGATTGAAGCGCAACCGGAAGTGAAGACGCCGGATGCCGGAGGGGCGCAGGCGCAGACGATCGAAGAGCGCGTGATTCCGAGACGGAATCGGACGCGAGTGAAAGCACGGGTACTGGCGTGCATACGGCAGCGCGGATTTCAGGAAGAAGTGGCGGTTTGCGAGGACTTGTCGAAGGGCGGATTGAGTTTTCGAAGCCGGAATGAGTATCCCGAGGGATCGCGGCTTGAGGTGGCGGTACCCTTTACGCCAGGGAGCAGCGCGATTTTTGTGCCGATAAGGATTGTGTTTTCGCAGATGATTCCGGCCGCGAGGCTGTACCGGCATGGAGCGGCTTACATTCGGCCGCCGGTGGACGCTTAAACTGCTCACGGGCATTGATGAGCGTCGTGCCGACAAGCCCAACCCATCATAAACAGTATAAAGGGCCAGTAGAGAACAAGCGGTCCACCGACCAGAAACCACAATCCTTTCTTCCGATAGCCCAACAGACAACCGACGAGAGCGATAGCCACGCCCCTGAGAGCCAGAGGCTAATCAGAATGGTCGCGTCCCAATTGCCAGGTGTAAACAAGTGAGGAAGAAAACAGCTCGCGCCTGCGATGCTGAGCGACCACGTAACTAGCTTTTGCCTGATGCTCAAGTTCGCCGCCCAACGTCATTGATGGTTGAGAGCGTCCAGCTAGTCCATTACCGCGGCGGCGTTGCGTTCGTTGCGGCGGCGGTGCAGGTAGTGCATGGAAATGTTCAGGAAGATTTCGCCGCACTGGGTTTCGATGCAGATGACCATCGCTTCGGTGTCGGCGGTGCCAGCGAGACCTTCCTCATTCATGTGAATTTCCGGCGGAAACACTTTAAAGCGAAAGCCCTGATCGTTGAGGAGGGTGACGGAATTTCCGATCACCATGTTCGCGAGTTCGCAGACGGTTTCGCGCACAACCTGGTCGCTCGTGGCAACTTCCGAGCCGGCGAGAAAGCCGGCAACTTTGGTGGCGACTTCCGGGGAGAGGTCGAGAATGACGCGGCCTTCGATGTCACCCTTGATGGCGATGAGGGCGGCTACTCCTTTGCGGCGATAAGCATTCTCGTCCATGTTGAGGTCGGCGATATTCGTCGGGCCTCCCAGGGACTCGGAGAAGACGGCGTCCGCGGCGTTGATAAACGGCTGGATGAGTTCCATTCTCATGCTCGGGTCTCCCCCATGAAGGCCACAGGCGCACCTGCGGCGTTGGGATCGTCGCTAAGGACGTAACGGAGAATTTCGTAAAGGACTTCGGGCTTGACGGGTTTTTGCACGAAGTGTTTCGCGCCTTTCTGGAGAGCCGCCAGGATATTTTCCTGATAGCCCACCGACGAGACCATGACGATGCGCGCGTCGCCATGCTGGCGAACGATGCGTTCGACGGCCTCGATGCCTTCCATCTGCGGCATGGTGATGTCCATGAGCACGATGTCTGGCTTGGTGCGATTAAACTCCGCGATGGCGGTGAGGCCGTCGCCGGCTTCTCCGGCGACTTCGCCGCCGAACATCTCAATCATCTTGATGATGTTCTTGCGGGCGAAGACGGAATCGTCCACAACCAGGTAGCGAACCGGTTGATTGTCTTTTCGTAGTAGAGCGGCAAATTGTTGCATGGCCTTCTCCTTCTCCCGGCACGGTGTTAGGTGCGATGGGAAGAAACGGGTGTCCTTTCCGGTTTCTCGTTCTTATCGTTCTTTTCTGTCTTGTCGAGTTTTTCTAAGCTGGAGCGATCTACGCCATAATTCTGCACGAGAAAATTGGCTAGACCGTCCAACGGAATCACTTTGTTTGCGTAACCCTTCGAGATGGCGGCGCGAGGCATGCCGCTTACGACGCAGGTGTCTTCGCTCTGCGCGATGGTCATGCCACCGGCGTCTTTAATTGCACCAAGACCTTCAGCGCCATCTTCGCCCATGCCGGTCATCAGAAGACCAACGGCGGTGAGTCCGAATTGCTGAGCCACCGCATGAAAAAGTACATCGGCGGAGGGACGGTGACCGTTTACGGGAGGACCGTCGGACAGCACGGCCATGTCTCCGCGCGGCATGCGACGCACCATCAAGTGGCGATTGCCGGGACAAATCAAGACGCGGCCGGCAACGAGAAGATCTCCGGAATGCGCCTCACTCACATCCAGTGCGCAGCATTCGTCGAGGCGGTTGGCGAACATCTCCGTGAATCCCTCGGGCATGTGCTGAACGATCAAAATGCACGCCGGAAAGTCCGCGGGAATTTGCGAAAGCACGTATTGAAGAGCGTTCGGGCCGCCGGTGGAAATCCCGATGGCGATGACGCGATTCGGAGGAAGCGCGGCGCGGTCTTTCTTTTTCCCCCTCGGCGGGTCGTCGGAAACGACTGCGGCGGGAAGTTTCTTGCCGGCGGCGCGCTTTGCGACTTTGATTTTTTCGATGAGTTGGCCGGCGATGGAATCGAGGTGGCCAGCCGCGGCATTCTCTGGCTTGGCAACGAATTCTATGGCGCCAAGAGCGAGCGCTTTTAGAGTGGCATAGGCGCCTTCTTTGGAATGCGTGCTGAAAAGAACGACGGGCATGGGCGCGCGCTTCATGATCAGGCGCAGCGTTTCCATGCCATCCATGCGCGGCATTTCCAGGTCGAGGGTGACGACGTCGGGATGCAACTCTTCAATTTTCTTCAGAGCGAAAGCTCCATCCATGGCTGTGCCGACCACTTCGATGTCCGGGTCGCGCGCGAGGATCGAGGGGATCAGTTTCCGCATCAAGGCGGAATCATCCACGACGAGAACTTTGATGCGGGCGGCGCTCATGCTATGGCTCCTAACGGGAGGGAGCGGGATAGGCGGGAGAGGACCGCAGGCACATTCAAAATGAGTACGACGGTCCCATCCCCAAGGATGGAAGCGCCGCTGACGAGATCGCTGGAAATAATGTCGCTTGGAAGCGCCTTGATGACGAGCTCTTCCTCGCCTACCATGCTGTCCACGACGAGGCCAAAGCGTTTTTCCGCAGCGCCAATAACAATGACAAAGTGCTTTTTCTTTTGAGGCTCGGAATCAATCGCGCGAAGGCGGCTGAGATGTTCGAGACGCACGAGCGTTAAAATCTGATCGCGCAAGCGCAACACTTCGCGCTGATCGACGCGGTGGATTTCCTGTTCGTTGATGCGGGAGATTTCCACGACCGATGAGAGCGGCACGGCGTAGAGGCGGCCGCCAACGCGGAACAGCAGCGTCTGAATACTGGCTAGAGTCAGAGGCGCGCGGAGCTGAAACGTTGTGCCGCGAGCTTTCTGCGTGTTGATGTGAACCGTGCCCTTGAGCCTGTCCATCACGCTGCGCACCACGTCCATGCCGACGCCACGGCCGGAGACTTCGGTGACTTCAGCGGCGGTGCTGAAGCCGGGCTCGAAAATGAGGGTGAGCGCTTCCTGATCGGTGATGCGCGAAGCTTCTTCCAGCTTGATGATTCCCTGCTTGACGGCCTGCTTGCGGACAAGAGCGGCGTCAATACCACGGCCATCGTCGCGCACTTCAATGACAACCTGCGTCCCCTGGTGGTAGGCGTTCAGAAAGACCGTGCCGCGAGCGGGCTTGCCCGAGGTAAGTCTTTCATCGGCAGGCTCGATGCCATGGTCGACCGCGTTGCGGACCAGGTGCATCAGCGGCTCGCCGAGCGCGTCGAGAATGCTCTTGTCGAGATCGGTGTTCTGCCCGGTGACGTCCAGGGCGACATCCTTGCCACACTGCTTCGCGACGTCCCGCACAACACGCGGGAAGCGGCGGAATAGTTGTTCGACGGGGACCATGCGAATTTTCAGCACGCACTTATGCAGTTCATCGAGCACGCGGGACTGAAATCCGAGCGCGTCGGCAAGCTTCGCGCGCAGGGGATCCCGCGAGTGGCGCTGATCAAACTCTGTAAGCGCACGATTGAGCATGGATTTGCCGATAATCAATTCACCGACGAGATTCATGACCGCGTCAATACGGCTGGCATCAACTCGCAGAGAGCTTTCCGCAACCGCGGTAACCGCTGAGCCCGCACCCGCAGGCTTGGCTGATTCGGTGGCGTCACCGGAATCGTGATGTTCGGCAACGGTGGCAACCGTCTGGGCGGCCTGGGCTTCGAGAAGATCGCCGAGGAGTTCATGATCCGGCGTCGTAACCGCTTTGGTGCGCTCGACGCGGACGTCGGAAACAATGGAGGGAATGCGGCAGCGCTTCTGGATGGCTTCGAGCTTTTGCGCGCTGGAAATGGCGGCCTCGACGATTTCCACGTTGGCAGCGGCCAGATTGTCTTCCGGCCGCAGAGCGATGAGCGTGCCGCAGCCATGGAGGACGTTTCGGATGAGTTGAAAGGCCGCTGCCCGCATCAGGCTGTCGGGATCGATGCGCAGTGCGACGTTGTACACATTTTCTCCGCGGTGGACGGCTTCGGAGATCATGAGCTGCTCGTATTCAGTCCAAGCGAAGGCCGCGGGAACTACAGGAATTGCAGCTGGAGCTTGAGGACTTTGGGGAGCTTTGGGAGTTTCCACAACCGCAGGAACAGCTTCCACCAACAAGCTGCGGATCAAACCGCGAAGCTTTTCGAGCGATGGAAGCTTCTTTCCGCGCTGATACGAGGACAGCATCGCTTCAAACGAATCGGCTGCCGAGAGCACGACTTCGGCAAATCGCGTGCCGTGCTTCTGCCCGACTTGCGGCGTAAGAATATCTTCGAGCTCGTGAGCGAGCTCGCTCAACTTAGTGAAGCCGCAAGCAGCCGAGTCCCCCTTGAGCGTGTGCACAGACCGGCGCACGCGGCGGATGACTTCCTCGTCCGCTGGATGAGCCTCGAGTTCGAGCCCCGCTTCGTTCAGCGATTGCAGCAGCTCGTTGGCGCTCTCAAAGAAGAGGGTACGCAGTTCGGGGTTGCGATCTTCTGGCGACTTGCTCAAGAATTCGCCTCCACGCGTTGATAAGCGGTGCCGTTGTTGACATGGATCATGCGGAACTTTTGAGTCAGGCCAAAAAGGCTTTCCGCGTGGCCGACAAATAGATACCCGCCGGGATTCAGGCAGTGCCAGAACTTTTCGATCAGGCGCTTTTGCTCGGCTTCGTCGAAATAGATCATGACGTTGCGGCAGAGAATGATGTCGTTGCGGCGCGGGAGAAATTCTGTTTTGAGGTTGTGAAAGTCGAATTGGACGAGCTGTTTCAGAAGCGGCTTGATGGTGTATTTATCGGCTGATTTTTCGAAGTACCTCAAGCGGCACGTATAATCCACCGGCTCCATCTGCTGTTCGGTGTAAACGCCTTCCTGTCCGACGCGCAAGCTGGCGTAACTGATGTCCGACGCGACGATTTCCAGCTTCCAAGGCGGCGGAATGAGCGGTTTCGGCGAAGGCATATCGAACGGTAGCGGGTTGCGCAGATAGTAGTAAGCGAGAGCGTCGCAGATCAGAATGGCGACGGAGTAAGGTTCCTGGCCGCTGGAGCAGCCTGCGCTCCACACGCGCAAATTCCAATCACGGCGCTCCTGCTTCCTGTGGAGAAGTTCTTCCAACACGGATTTCTGGAGAAGATCAAGCTGTGGTTTGTTACGGAAGAAACTCGTTTCGTTGACGGTCAGATTTTCGAGTAGCAACGCCAGCTCCGCGCGCCCTTCGCGGCTGGTGAGCAAACGGTAGTAAGCGTAGAAGGAATCGAGCCCGCAGACTTTCAATCTGCGCTGGAGCCGGTCCTTCAAGAAGTGCGAGCGGCGCTCGTCGAAAAACATGCCGCATTCCTGATAGACGAGCGTCTGGAGCAGCTTGAGCTCCGCTTCCGTGAGCTGAATCTGTGCGGTGATCGTTCCCATGAGATGTGGGTGCGGTGATCCGGCATTTCGGCTGTCCCTGAGTTACCAGCGGCAGCTTTACTTTGCGGTGGCGACGGTGTCCGCGGCCTCCTCGAGTCGTTTGAGCTCCGGCCGATGCAACAGCTTGGAAATATCGAGCATGATGATCAGGCGGCCACTGAGTTTGCCAACTCCGGTTACATAGCCGGACTCCCCGTCGGCAAAGACGGACCCGGGGGCTTCAATTTCCGAAGGCGGAATTTTGAGAACTTCGGAAGCGGAGTTGACGATCAGTCCGAGCAATTTGTTTTCAATCTCCACCACCAAAATTCGGTTTCTCTTGTCGGACTTGATTTCCGTCAGGCCAAAGCGCTTGCGCAAATCCATCACGGGGATGATTTTCCCTCGGAGATTTATGACCCCTTCGACGGTGTCCGGCGCGCTTGGGACGGCGGTGATTTCCGGAACACGGACAATCTCGCGCACCGCGCCGATACGCACGCCGTACGTTTCATTGCCGATCCGGAAGCCGACAACTTGCAGATCCTTTTCCATCAAACGGTCTCCGCCTCCTCAGGAATGGGCGAGCTCGGCGTATTCGTGCTCACGTTCACGTGGGGAAGTCTTGTTGAACCCGCGCCGCGAACTATCTTGCTCGGTGTGGCGCGAGCGGTTTTGTGCGGAACGATCCAGTACAAAGCGGTCCATGCTGTCGAGCAAATTGCGGGAAAGTTTGAGCATCTGTTCGGCAGCGGCGGAGAGCTCCGTGGAGCTGGAAGCTGACTGCTGCACGAGCTCGCGCATTTTGTCCATGGCGCGGACGACGGCTTGCGCTCCCGAGGCCTGCTCTTCAACGGCGGAATTGATTTCCTGCGTGATTTCCGTGAGGCGGCTGGTGGCTTTGGCGATTTGCGACGAGCCGACGGACTGCTCGTTCGTGGCCGCGCCGATTTCCTGGGAGAATTTGTAGACTTCGGTGACGACATTGGAAATTTTGTGGAGAGCCGTGCCGAGTTCGTTGCCGAGGCTGAGGCCTTCTTCTACGATGCGCGTGCTGCGCTCCATGTTTTCGACGGCCTGGCGCGCTTCGCGCTGGATGCTTTGGATGAGGTCGGCGATTTCCTTGGTGGATTGCGTGGATTTTTCGGCTAGCTTGCGAACTTCGTCGGCGACGACGGCGAAACCGAGGCCGTGTTCGCCGGCGCGTGCTGCTTCGATGGCCGCGTTCAACGCGAGAAGGTTGGTCTGTTCCGCGAGATCGTCGATGACTTCAATAATCTTGCCGATGTCATCGGCGCGATGGCCGAGGATGTTGATGATTTCCGCCGAGGACTGAATCGCCTTGTTCGTGCGGTTCAGGCCGTCGGTGGCCTTTTCCATGGTCTGGATGCCGGTGACGACTTCTTCGCGCGAACGATTGGCGATGTCGAGCAAAACCTTTGCGGTATCTGCGACGCGCTGAATCGAGGTGACCATCTGGTCGATGGATGCGGAGGTTTCCGCAACGCTGGAAGCCTGCACCTGCGTGTTCTTCACCACGTTTTGCACGTTGATGCTCATTTCGTGCATCGTGCTGGTGACTTCCTCGATGGCCGAGGAAGCCTGAACGCTGACTTTGGCGGATTCGTCAGCCGCTCCTGCAACCTGATTCGAGCCGGCGGAAACCTGACCGGCGGAGTCGCGCGTGGTACGTACCAACTCCTGAAGGCCGTGAGACATGCGCAAGAACGCGTTGCCGAGAGTGTCGCGCTTGGAGCGAGGTACGACTTCAACGGTCAAGTCGCCTTCCGCGACAGACATCGAAACGTTGGCCATTTCCTTCAAGTACGCAACCATATTATTGAATGTTGTGGCGAGGGCACCGATTTCGTCATTGCGGTGAATATCAATGTTCTGGTCGAGGTCACCGGAATCGCCAATTTCGCGCGCCACGGTGATGAGGTGCGAGAGCGGCTCGCTGATGGACTTTGCGGTTTTAATGGCAGCGTAAATACCAATGGCTAGTGCGCAGAAAGTGAGAATGAGCGTGCCCCACATACTGACACTGCTGGCGCGTTCGGCCGATTTGGTGGTTTCGTTCAAAGACTTGGTGATGTCCTGGCTTGTCTGATCGAGGGCAGCGGAAGATTTCGTGAGCCAAGAGGCCGGATCCTTCTGTAAGTAGAAGATTTGGAGGTCAGAAACGGTCGCATCGCCGGAATCTACCTGGTGACGCTTGGCGAGCAGCGGCTTGGCAAAATTGTCAGCCCAGCTTGCTTCCGTGCTCTCGACCTGAATGAGGGCCGTCTTGACGCCTTCATTAGCAGTTTGCGCTTCGCCACGCTTGATAAGATCGTTGATGTCGCCGAAACCTTTGTTAACCTTTTCTTCGTCGCGCGGATCGCCGCTTAGGAGGAAATTGTCCATGTTGTGGCGGTTCAACATGATCTGGTAGCGAACCGACTCAATGGTGCGGACGTTCTCCAACGCCGACGTGGCATCCTTCCGGGCAGACCCCGCTATGAGGCCAGTGCCGAGATTAACGAAGAACAGCACTCCCAAAATGGCCAGAATCACACCGAAACCTAAGTAAAGTCTTTTCCCGATCGTCATTGCAAAATGCCTCCACTCACCCCGGCGACGCGATTTTCTGCAAAACGCTCCTGCCGTTTTCTGCGAATCCCTTAGTTATTCGACCCGGTGAATTCAAACTCAACGACCTGCGTGCTTTCTTCCGCCGCGGGAACGAATTTCCACTCCTTCACCGCGTCCTGACAGGCCTGTACCAGCAGCGGATGCCCGCCAATCACCCGAGTGCTCTTCACGCGGCCATCCGGAGTGATGACCACTTCGATTTTCACCTTGCCGGAAACGTTCATACGCTTGGCAAGTTCCGGATAAGCGGGCGAGACCTTAGTTTTTACCTTACGCTTGCCCTCGTCCGTGGACCCCGCTTGCCCAAAGCTGGCCGTTCCCAAGGAAAGCCCGACGGCGGCTGCGGCTACACCGAGGATTAATTTTCGCCACTCAGATTTCATGGACCACCCCTCGCAAGAATGGAAAGACCCCGCGGAGAGAAAGGCACGTCGGGTGCCATGCCAGAGAAGTGTTCAGGCAGGGTGGCATGACAGGGTCATGGTGTGGCAAGTGACTGAGAATGAAGAGTTAACGGGATTTTCACAAAATCAGGGCGGCGCACTGCGCGAGTTGCAGCGTCTCAGCAAACCCGAAGTCTTCGAGCCCAGGTCTCATGCTGAGACGTGATCGCTCGGACGGGGCCGCGACCGTGGACGATTCGGCAACGCGGCTGAGAACGCCGATTGACTCAGAATGAGATGAATCGTTAGGGTGGTAGAGAAAGGCAGAAGTCAATTTGAGACGCGCGTCCACCCCCAACCCGCGATGCGAAAAACGGAACCTCTTCGGACTCGGCGTTTAACCGCACGGTTAAACAAGACTGCTGCCCCTGTGCCCGCATCCTCCAGACAAGCCGAAGAATTGATGGAGTTGGCGGTCGACGCGGCCCAGTCGCGACAGCTTCCGGAATTCCTGGAGCGGTTCGCCGGACGAGCGGCGCGGATGCTTGGGGCTGCGTGGGGCGGTGTGGCCGTGTTTCGGGGGCGTGAGACGGATCTGTACGCGGCGCGTGAGAACGAAGAAGCGGTAAGCCCCGCGATCAAGAGTTGGATCATTACGTCTTCTCGCGAGCATCGTGCTCCCGCGGCCGTGCGCGCGTTGCCGGCTGCGAAGGAACAGGTCTCACAAACTGGCGCTACAGCTTTGTACGGAATCTTCGTGCCCATTGGCGCGAGCGATGGAGAACGGCTTGGTGCGCTTTGCTTGCTGCGCCGGCGTAAGACCCTCGACACCGGGGAGAAAAAACTGCTGCACGCTTTGGCCAGCCATGCGGCGCTGTCGCTCGAAAATCTTCGCAGATTCTCGCAGTTGGAGAAATCCAAGCGGCAGTGGGTTGAAGATATTGACGCGATCAGCGATTACATCGTGGTGCATGACCGCGCGTGGAAGATTGTGCGCACGAACCGATCGCTTGCGTCGCACCTCGGCGTGCCGCCCGTTGCCCTGGTAGGCGAGGCGATGAGCGGGCTGCGGCAAATCGCCGAAACGGGGAGCGATCTTCCCTGCCCTTTTTGCCGGGATACCCAGCGTCCGCACGAAGAATACGTCGCGGCCTCGGCAGAGCGGATTTTTCTTGTTTCGACCTCGAGAGCCCCCGGCGTCGTCGAAAACGATACGCGCACGATTCACGTGCTGAAGGACATTACGGACCGGCGGGAAGCGGAGCGGCGGTACCGAGAGTTATTTGACAGCATTCAAGAAGGCTTGTTCTTCGCCACTCCTGACGGGCGATTTCTGGACGTTAACGACGCGATGGTGCGCATGCTGGGGTACGGATCGCGGGAGGAGATGCTTCGTTCGGACGTGAGCCCGCACCTTTATCCCGCCCCAGCGGCCAGAGAGCGGTTTTTGCAGACGCTGGCGGAGCGCGGCGTCCTGCGAAATTACGAAGAAACACTACGGCGCAAGGATGGCGCGCTGCTGCACACGCTGCAAAACATTACCGCTGTTCGCGATGCGCAGGGGCGCATCGCCCAGATTCGCGGGCTGATGCTCGATGTTACCGAGCAGAAGTCGTTTCAATCGCAGTTGCAGAGAGAGCGCGACTTCAATCAGAAAATTCTGAATACGACGCAGAGCATGATCCTGGTGCTGGATACGGCGGGCCTGATCAGCTATGCCAACCGGCGTTGTTACGAAGCCGGTTACCGCGAAAATGAATTAATCGGCCACCGTCTAGTGGACTGGGTGGAAACCTCTCATCGCAAGGATTTTGAGGCGGCTCTGGAAACGACAGCGAACGGACAGCAGGTGGAGAACCTTGAGTTGCAAGTGCGGCGCAGCGACGAGTCCATGGGGCATTTCTCCATCAGCCTGAGCCCGATGCGCGATGAGCAGAGCGCGGTAAACAGCGTCGTCGTGGTGATGACCGATATTACGGATGCGGTGCTGCTACAGGCGAAGCTGGCGCACTCGGAAAGAATGGCGACGATTGGACGATTGGTTTCCGGCGTGGCGCACGAGGTGAATAATCCTCTTGCGGCGATTTTGGGATTCACAGACTTGCTGTTGGAAAACCCCGAAGTGCCGGTCTCCGCCAGGGAAGATTTGCAAATTATTTTACAGGAAACACAAAGGACGAAAGACATCGTGCAGGATTTGCTGAGCTTTGCGCGGCAGCGACCGGTGCAGCGCGAGCCCGTCCAGGTAAATACGGTCCTGAGGCAAACTATCAAGCTGCGCAGCTATGATTTTGCAAGCCACGGAGTGGAAGTCACGGAAGAGTTCGATGAAACGCTAGCGCCGGCGCTCGGCGATGCGCAGCAACTTCAGCAGGTCTTCCTCAACATTCTTAATAACGCCTATGATGCGGTCCAAGAAAACGGGCGCCGCGGCCATATTGCCATTCGCACGGAACGCGGCGGTAACAGCGTTCAGGTGGTGGTCACGGATAACGGCACGGGCATCGCGGATCCGGAACACATTTTTGACCCGTTCTACACCACGAAGCAGCCCGGCAAAGGCACCGGACTCGGCCTCAGCATTTGCTACGGAATCGTGCGGGCGCATGGCGGCGAGATTCAATGCTGGAACAACGCGGAAGGCAGCGGTAGCACGTTTGTCGTGCGTATTCCGATCGCAACAGAACCAGCGGTGATGGCAGCGAAAGAGGCAGGACGATGACGATGCCAGCAGCCGTTGGCCACACTGCACCGATTCTGTTGATTGAGGATGAGCCGTCGGTGATCGCTTTCCTCAAGGCAGCGCTTGAGCGAAAGGGATACTCCGTGGTGAATGCGTCTTCCGGCGCGGAGGGGCTGAAGCACCTCGCGGACGGACACTATGCTGGAGTGATTTCCGACATTCGCATGCCAGGAGCCGTGAATGGCGCGGACGTGCATGACTGGATCCAGAAAAACCGCCCGGAACTCGGCTCGAAAATCATTCTTATCAGCGGGGATACGGCAAATAGCGAAACGCAAGCCCTGCTGGCGCGCAGCGGCACGCCCTGCATCGAAAAGCCGTTTCGTGCGCAGCAACTCATATCCATTGTGGAGAAAACCTTCGGGAAACCATGAGCGACGATTTAAAAGTTCGATTGCTGGTCGTGGATGACGAGCAGAGCATCCGCAAGCTGTGCATGACCATCGGCAATACTTTGGGATATTCCTGCACGGAAGCGGAAAGCGCCGAAGCCGCGCTGGCGAAACTAGACGCCGATATTCCGGACCTTATTCTGACCGACCTGAAGCTTCCGACGCTTTCCGGCGTGGAACTCTTGAAGCAGGCGAAAATACTGCTTCCCCGCACGGAAATAGCGATTATGACGGGACATGGTTCGATCGAGTCCGCGGTCGACGCCATGAAATTGGGCGCTTACGACTACATCGAAAAACCCTTCCGCGTCGAGAAGATGCGGCTTCTGCTGCAACGCATGGCAGAAAAGGTAAAACTGGTCACGGAAAACGAGTTCCTGCGGGAGCGCGTCAGCACTGAAGAGAATCTGGATGGAATCATCGGCACGTCGGCGAATATTCAGGACGTGCTGAGGATGGTTTCGCGGCTGAAAGACACGCGCACTCCGGTTCTAATTGCAGGCGAAAGCGGTACCGGCAAAGAACTTGTGGCTCGCGCGATTCATTTCCGTGGCGCGCTGGCACAGACTCCGTTTGTCGCGGTGGATTGCGGCTCGCTCGTGCCCACGCTGATGGAAAGCGAACTTTTCGGCTACGAAAAAGGCGCATTCACGGGGGCGATTAAAACCAAAGCCGGGCTATTCCAGGCTGCCAATGGCGGAACGATTTTTCTGGACGAAATTGGCGAATTGCCTCTCGAAATGCAGGCCAAACTTCTGCGAGTGCTGCAAGAGAAGGAAGTCCGGCCGGTCGGAAGCAACGAAAAAGTGAATGTGGACGTGCGCGTAATTGCCGCCACAAACCGCGATCTGGAAGCGGCCTATCGCGCCGGCACCTTCCGCAAGGATCTCTATTTCCGGCTGAATGTCGTGACCGTACACCTGCCGGCCCTGCGCGACCGCCGCTCGGACATTCCCATGCTCGTTCATCACTTCTTGGACCGCTACGCACCGGACTCCCACTTACAAGTCACTTCCGCGGCGATGAAAAGCTTGTTCAATTATGAGTGGCCGGGAAATATCCGCGAACTGGAGAACTGCATCGCGCGGGCCATCACACTGGGCGATCGCAAAGTGATCGACGTGGCCGATCTGCCGCCCGCTATTCGTAGCGAGCAACCAGATTCTTCCGCCGCGCCGGCCCAGGACCACGCTTCGCTCTCCACCACCGCCCTGGCCGAGATGGAGCGCATGACGATCCTGCGCGTTTTCGAGCAGGCCAACGGTGACAAAGCACTCGCCGGACGCATGCTGGGCATCAGTCGCGCCACTCTCTATCGCAAGCTGAAACGGTACAACATCTCGCCACGTCCGGGTCCCGGCGAGGTGGAAGCCGAGGCTGAAGAAAAGGCGCAAGCTGCGGAATAGTGTCTCAAGCCGCTTGGCGAGACTCTGAAGTGTCAGCGGACTGAGACGCCGGCGTTTCAGCGTGAGACGCGTGAGCCACTCGATACCCATGGGAAAATCTTAAGTCTTTCCGTTTCTAGGATTTCTGAGCTATCCCCTTTTCCATTTCTTTGGCGTGCAGCGTGCATCTCTATCCGTGGGACGTTGTGTGCGTTCTGGGAACTGGTGCGTCAGTCCGCCTTGGGACTGAATTCCGGTGTGACGGCGGGTTGAGAGGCTACGTGAAACGTTCCAATGAAGTAACGCTTACCGCGACCGAACAAGGTTGCGCAGAACGACTCGCACGCTTCTTCCCGCGCGCTCTGGCCGTCCGGGTTCCCGTGCAAGTGACCTCGCTGCGGGCCGGCGGCACGCGATTGCGGGAAGCTACCGTCGTGGAGTTTGGCGGCTCGGAACACGCTATTTTTCTGTCGAGCCTGCCATTGGAATTCGATGACCGGGTACAAATCGAACGCGATCGTAATGACAGCGCGGCGGAAGCAACCGTTATTGCCGTGCAGTATCACGAAGGACGTAAAGCAGTGGCCGTGCGGTTCTTGCAAGGGCCCTGCGCTTGGGTGACTCAACCTTGAACAAAACGACTACAACGCTGAACAAGCCCGCCCCGCCGAAGAGTGCGAATTCTCGCCTCGCGAAGTGGCTTGAGGATCGCTCGGTTTTCCCCATTTATCTTGCGCTGGCGAAGCAGCTGGAAATTGAAATTCCCTTCCCGCAGGAAAAAAGGAATCTTCCGGAAAAGCCGGACCTGGAACTCTTCGACGAAGTCGAATCCTGGCTGGACGAAATGGACCAGCGCGTGTTGGTGCACGAACTGCGCCACCTCTTGCAAGCCACCACGTTAAACGCCAACGAAAACAGCTTGTGCGCGCTGATCCACCGCCATCTGCAAAAGTCTTCGAAGACCAACATTGACCGCGACAAGGTCGATTTCCTTCTCGTGCAGTACTTCGCACTTTGCGCACCGGCAAAGATTTATCACAAGCAGATCGAGCCTTCCGACGTCGCGCAGGTCATGAAGCCGGTCCTCGGCGACGTCGAGGAAGCAAAGCTGGAATGGTGCGAACCGCTGGAGAAAGTGATCGAAACGCTCCGAACCTTTCGGAGCCTGCGGGATATCCTCAAGACCAACTTCATCGAGCAGGGCCGTAAGGTAAAAGAGACGGCTGGCCCTATGTTTTACGATCCCGCCGCTTTGCTCGCCTTTGTGCGGTTTAACTTCCTTCTGCGGCGGACCTTCATCGAACTGATGCATGCGGACCTGATTGCCATTCGCTCAGGCCTCGCTCAACTGGAGACCGCGGGCGTAAGGATCATTGATTGCCATCACTTTGGCCTCTCGTCGGGCGAACCCCTTGGCAAAATTCGCGAGACCGCCGACGAATGGAAGCAGCCGTTCCAAAAGGAATACACGGAGCGCGCCGTAAACCAGACGTTTGAAAAGCTGCTCGGCTTGCGGACGGATGTGGAACGAGCTCTCGAAAAGATAGCGCCGAAAGTTCCGGAAAAGTCTGCCGGTTCCTCGAAAGCCGTCAGCGCTCGTGACGCAGTGGCCTCGGGCGCGCAAGGCCGGGACGCTTTAGCCCCAGTTGCGAGCACACCCGCCGCGGAAAAATCCTCCGCTGCCCGCGGTGATAATTCGACAACGTCACCTGTCTTTGACTTTGAAACGTGCCTGGAAAAAATCTGGGAGCAATTGATTGCCACGCCGCCGACCCGCGGCCGCTCCATGACAACCGTGAAAATCGGCAACGCGCGCATCCTGATGTCCTCCTGGGAAGTAACGGCATTTGTCAGCGAGGATGGGCCGTCGGCCGAGGATCTTCGCCGCGCAGTGGTTGCACGCGCGATGGTCACTGCGGCGATGGAAGCCGCCAAGGAAACGGGTAATGCCACTTCCCTGGAAAAGGCGCTCTCCATTGCGCGCATCGAAGTCTCGCGCTTGCAGGAACGCGTGGACATCGCGAAACAAGCCAAGGATACGGAAGCTGCCGTGAACCTGGGTATCAGCACCAAACGCTTGCTCTCGGCGCTGGACGAGGCCGAAAAGCTTTAGATGCTTTCATTTTTCTGTGGGAATACAGGGCGACTGCCCTGGGAGCTGGGCCGCATTGCGAAACGCTAGCGTACTGATTCTGAGCGATGAGACGGAATTTGCCCGGCTGCTGACGTCCTGCTGGCAGGCGGAGCGGCACGCGCCCGGCATTACCGTGCTCAGCAGTGAACTTTGGAAAGATCACGAAGCCGTACCGCACGATCTCGTGGTCGTTGGACCGCTTCATGAAGGAAAACTAACCGGTGTTTTGCGCTCGTTGGAACCAGCCGCTGCTGTAATTCTTTGCGTGCCGGCGGATTCCCGCGAACTGGGGCAGCTGCGCTCGCGTTACCCACGGCTGGTTCATATTCCTTTGCGGGAAGATTGGGCTCAAACGCTGTTGCTCGTCGCCGGAGAATCTTTGCGGCGCGCGGAAGCCCAGCGGCTTGCCAAACAATCGGAACGCCGCGCGGCAAAAAACGAGCAGCAGGCAACCCTGGGCCGCTACATGGTCGACATGAAGCACAGCGTCAACAATGCGCTGACGTCCATGCTCGGAAACGCCGAACTTTTGCTGTTGGAACCGGGCCAGCTTTCCTCGCAATCCCTGGCGCAAATTAAGACCATTCACAGCATGGCGCTGCGCATCAACGAAATCATGCAGAGATTCTCATCGCTGGCGAGCGAGATGAGGGAAGCTGAGAATGCATCTCAAGCTGAGACGGAAGCCGAACCGGCGTCTCCGGCGCCACGCCGGTGAATAGGACCAAACGCTCCGTAACCCGCTCATAATTCACCTCTTAGACAAAATGGGCACCTGGCCTCACGGAATGCGCAGGCTGGCTGCTTACGTGCACCTCTTGTCCGCGGAGAATTCTGGGGAGATGTCGATGCTGCAGAAAAAAGTACTCATCGTCGATGACTCGCCCTCGCAGGTGAAGCTGATCCAGGGCTATCTGGAACACGAAGGCTACCGGCTCGTAGGCTTGAATGACCCGGAACGAGTGGAAGAAGCGATCGCCAATGAGCGGCCCAGCGTTATTTTGCTGGACGTTGTGATGCCGAAACGCAACGGCTTTCAGGTTTGCCGGGAGCTGAAAAGCAATGCGGATTTCAGCGCCATACCGGTGATTCTGGTGACGTCAAAGAACACCGAGAGCGATAAGTATTGGGGCCAGCAGCAGGGTGCGGATGGATATGTCACCAAGCCGTTTACCCGGGAAGACCTGCTGCGCGCTGTTCGGCGCTTTGCCTAACCAATTTGCCGGAAGTTTTACGAGGACGATTCGGGAATGAGTGAAGATTTTCATCTTGTACCGCTGCCCGCCGATGCCGACGATCTGCTCGAAGCGCTTGGGCCGATGGAAGAGCGTCCGCCGGAGTCGCAGTACGTCGTTTTCCGCAGCGGGCGCGAACGCTTTTGTTTGCCGGTGCTGGATGTCGAGGAAGTCCTGGACTGGCCACTGCTGACAAAGCTGCCGCTCGGTCCGGCGTACCTCGCGGGCATTTTCAATTTGCGCGGAGCCATTGTGCCGTTGATTGACATCGCGATTACGGAAGGCCGCCGCCCGGGATTGCTGCCCAAGCACGTGGTGGTTGCTTCGCTGCGAGGCGAAGGCGCGCACGACGATTTGCGCATTGGCATCGCCGCGGACGAAGTCATCGGCACGTATTCGGTCAATACCGAGGATTTTCTGGAACAGGCTCCGGAAAATGTGCCGCATTGCATCGGAATGCTTCGCCACGACGACCGGCTGGCGCTGGTCATTGATTTGAGGAGATTGCTCGAGGTTTTTCCTGGACCGAGCATTTGATTTTTGGGGCGGGCCTTGCCGCTTGCGGCGCGGACACCGCTGAAGGGATTTGGAGGAAGGCATGAAATCGCGACTGAGTTCCACAATCTGGATGCTGGTGTTGGTGAACGCGCTGATATTTATCTTCGTCATCGGCTTCGCGTTCAGCGCCGGCAAGAAGGCGGGCGAAGCATCTTTCTTTGATTTCGCAGCGCCGGGCGGCATCAACGTCATCATCGCCCTTGTGCTGGCGATCGGAGTGTCGGTCGTTCTCATGTGGCGCCTGGGCGCGCTGTTGGGACCAGTCCAAACTCTAGCGGAATTCTCTGAGCGGATGGCAGCGGGCGATCCCCGTGCACGCGCGGAAGTTACGACGAATGATGAACTGGGCTTCATCGCTGAAAACCTGAACCGCGCCGTGGCAAGAGTTTCGAAAGCCACGAGCAACCAGGACGCCAACGATGCATTGCAGCGCAGCATCACGGAACTGCTCACGGTCATCAACCAGGTGGCGCGCGGCGATTTAACGCTGCGTGGAAAAGTCACCAACGACGCGCTGGGCAACGTCGCGGACTCCATCAACTACATGCTCGACAACTTCACCAAGGTTCTCGAGCGCGTGCGCAAGGCGGCCATGGAAGTCACCGCCTGCTCGAACAACATCCTTGTGGCCGCCGATGAAATGCAGGCTGGCGCGACGCAACAGGATCAGGAAATCACCAACACGTCGAGCGCCGTTGAGGAACTGACGGTTTCGATGAAGCAGGTGTCCAACAACGCGGAAGCCAGCGCGGAAGCGGCACGCCGCGCTCTCGACGCAGCTGAACAGGGCAACCGCGCCGTGCGCGATACGCTCGAAGGCATGCAGCGCATTCGAGCCTCCGTGCAAGCAACCGCAAAGAAAATCAAGTCGCTGGGCGATCGCTCCCTCGAAATTTCGGAAATCATCAACGTCATCAACGACATCACGGAACAGACCAACTTGCTGGCGTTGAACGCGGCCATCGAAGCGGCACGCGCTGGTGAAGCGGGACGCGGTTTCGCGGTTGTCGCCGACGAAGTTCGCAAGCTGGCCGAACACAGCCGCAGCGCTACGAAAGACATCGCGGCGCTCATCAAAGCCATTCAGGCCGAGACCAACGAAGCGGTCGTCGTCATGGAAGAAGGCACCAAGGAAGTGGAAAGCGGCGCAACGCTGGCCGATCAAGCCGGACGCGCCCTGGACGCCATTTCCAACGTGGTGCGCCAGTCGGCGGAACTTGTCCAGGAAATTTCGCTGGCTTCCAAACAGCAGGTACGCGGTACCGAAGGCGTTGCGCATGCCATGCAGATTATCTCCAGCATTACACGCCAAACTTCGCAAGGCACGCGCGGAACCGTGGCAACGGTCAGCCAGCTCGTGAAACTTTCCGATCAACTGAACGAAGCACTTGCGCAATTCCGCGCGGCGTCGAAGAACGGCACTCTTTTGGAAGATTCCGAGCGGCCCGTCCCAGCCGGCGCTCTGCGGTAAACAGTGATTTTCTTCCCGGACAATTGCCCGGGGCAAGAGCGGGATCGAAATGAGCGAACGCCAGGGACCGGCGCACGGTCTGAGTGAACACGAATTGAGCGAGATCCGCATGCTGATTGAAGAGCGGACAGGCATCTGCTTCGACGAATCGCGCGAGCGGTTTTTCTCCACGCGCGTGAAGGAGCATTTGCGCGTCAAGGGTCACGAGCGAGGCACCGATTTGTTGCGCGCCATTCGCAAGTCGAATGTCGAATACGAAGCTCTGCTCGAACGGCTTCTCACTCAGGAAACCAGCTTCTTCCGCTACCCCAGTGTCTACGAGGCTTTCGAAAAACGCGTGCTTCCGGAATTGCACGTGAAGAAGTTCTGGAAGAATCCCCGCACGCTGCGCATCTGGAGCGCTGGCTGCTCGACCGGGGAAGAACCCTATTCCATCGCGATCACCATTTCAGACTCGCTCTCTTTCTCCGACTCGTGGAACGTTGAAATTCTCGCCACCGACGTCGGCCGACACGCCCTGAAGCACGCGGAGCACGGCGCATACAAGGGACGCAGCCTGGGAAGCGTGAGCGCGCAGCAGCTGGCCACGCATTTTTCGGAAGTGGCCGCAGGACATCAAGTGAAACCGCGGCTGCGCAAGATGGTCACCTTTGCGCAGATGAATCTGGCGGCAGCCGTCTACGTCGGACGCATGGATCTGATTTTCTGTATGAACGTGCTCATTTATTTTTCGGAAGAACGCCGTCGCACGCTCGTTCAGCGCTTCTACGACACGCTCGAGCCGGGCGGCTACCTTTTCCTCGGGCATTCGGAATCCATCTCCAAGATGCCCGTCAAGTTTCAAGCCATTGTTCTGAATGACTGCATTCTTTACCGCAAGCCCACGGCTGAAGAGCTTCGCAAGCCGGAACTTGTGGCGGAGGGACGCGCGTGAGCATGCCGGACCGCGAAGCCGTCGAGATGTTTCTCCAGGAAGCGGCGGAGCACCTGCAATATTTGCGGGAATACGTCAGTGTGCTTCAAGAGATTTCGCCGCGGCGCGAAGACCTCGAGCGCCTTTATATTTCGGCACACACGCTTAGCGGAACTTCGGCCAGTTACGGATTCCCACGCTTCTCGGAAATTGGCGCGAAGCTTGCCCATGTCTTCCAATACGCATTGAACGCGCCGCTTGGCGACGACCTGCACGGCCCGCTCACGGAATTTTTGTCGGACGGCATTTCCCTGCTCGAAACGGACCTCCTGGAAATCAGCGACACGGGCAAGGAAAGCCTCGAAGACATCGCCGCCTTCAAGGAACGCTATCGCTTCGCGTTCCCAACAGAACCGCCGCCACTAAACTATCCGCAGCCGCAATCCCATTCCGAATTGTCAAATGCCGTCGCGCAAGAACGCGTGGTGGCCGCTGCAACCGGCTCCTATTTCGACGCCCTGCCAACCGATGATGAAGTCGGCGACGAAATCCTGGACTTCTTCCAGCCGGAAGCCGAAGAGCACCTCCAAGTTGTCAGCGATTGTCTGATTTCGCTCGAAGGAAACAACAATCCCGAAGAGATTAATAAACTCTTCCGCGCGATCCACACTCTAAAAGGTTCTGCCGCGCAAGTCGGTTTGAAGCGGCTTGGAGCTATCGCGCACCGCGTCGAAGACCTCATCGGCCGTCTGCGCGATGGCGAACTCGAACCTTCGCCTGCCGTCGTTGACATTTGCCTCGAATCCATTGACGTGCTCAAGAAGACGCTCCACCGCCAGTGGAACGACGAAAAGAACATGCGCGCAGGCGTCGATTCCCTGCTCGGACGCATCGCGGAATTCGCCCCAGTCGAAGTGGAAGATTCGGAAGGCAGCACGGCGCCCGCAGTCGCCGCCGAAGTCCACCCCACCAGATCAGTCGACGCCACCGCTATCACCGTTTCGGGGAAAAAAGAGTCCAAACCAACCAGCAAAGCCGCCGCAGCCGCAAAATCGGTGCGCATCGCACTCTCCCGTCTCGATCGCATGATGAACACGGTCGGCGAGCTCGTCATCAACCGCACGCGCATGGTCGGACGCGTCGCCGAACTTGAAAAATTGGTTGATACTCTCAGCTTCTCCAAGGAACGCCTGCAAGGAAAAGTCGGCGAATTCCAGGAAAAGTACGAGTTCAACCGCATCAGCAATACGCGCCAAACCGGTCCATGGAGCCCGTCGACGGCCCGCCAAACTCTCACGAACGCCGCCGCTGGCGACAACTCCTTCTGGTCCGATTTCAGCGAACTGGAAATGGATCGCTACGACGATTTCAATATTCTCTCTCGCTCAATGGCGGAAATCTCTGCCGACGTAAACGAAGTCCTTTCGCAGCTCGAGGGCTTCATCGGCCGCGTCGAAGGCGACATCGACGAATTCACAAAACTCGCGCACCACCTCCAGGACGAAATCACCGCGGCCCGCATGGTGCCCATTGGCACTCTCTATTCGCGGCTGTCGCGCGCCGTACGTGACGCCACCAAATCCGCAGGCAAGCAAGTCGACCTCGATCTCTCCGGCAGCGAAACGGAACTCGACAACAACATCATTCAGCAAATTTCGGATCCGCTGGTCCACCTCGTCCGCAATTCCGTCGCCCACGGAATCGAGCGCCCCGAAGACCGCGTCACTGCAGGCAAGCCCGAACTGGGTAAGGTCTCCCTGCGCGCCTACCATCGCGGCAACCACATCTACATCGAAGTGGAAGACGACGGGCGCGGCATCGATTACGAGCGCGTAAAACAGAGCGCCATCGAGCGCGGCCTCGTTTCCCCGGAAACCGCCGATCGCCTCACGGAACGCGACCTTCGCGAAATGCTCTTCCATCCGGGCTTTACTACCGCCCCCGTAAAAACCGAGCTTGCCGGGCGTGGCGTCGGCCTCGATGTCGTCCGCGCAAATCTAAACGCGCTCAACGGCGAAATCGAAATTCAAAGCATCAGCGGCCAAGGCACCAAATTCACCCTGAAAGTGCCCCTGACCCTGATCATCTCTCCAGCGCTCTTCATTCGCTGCGGCACAACGAATTTCGCGCTTCCATTGGCCGTCGTGGAAGAAATTCGCCGCCTGCGCGCCGACGAAATCGAAGACGTCGGCGGAAAACTTCTTACCAAAGTTCGCGATGTCGTGACCGAAGTCGTCAGGCTCGACACCTACCTGGGCCTGCCGCCGCTCGAACCGGTCAATGGCTACTTCCGCATGGTCGTCGCCAATGCCGGCAATCGCCAGATCGGCTTGGTCGTCGAAGAAGTCCTCGGCAAAGACGAAATCGTCATCAAAAATCTCGGCGAATATCTGCGCCGCGTAAAACTTTTCCCCGGCACCACCATCGCCCCTGACGGCAGCCTCATCCTTCTGATCGATCTGAATCGCATGGTCGCCAACGAACCGACGGAACGCCGTCCTCTGCAAGCCAGTGCCAGCGCGGCACGCATTTTTGCTCCAGGTTCGACCGCCGTGGCCCGCGGAACGATCCCTGCCGAAGCCATCGACCGCGTCGAACAAGAACGCCTCATCATTGTCGCGGACGATTCCATCAGCGTGCGCAAATTCGTTGGCCGCATGCTCGAAAAGAACGGCTACCGCGTGAAGCTTGCTGCCGACGGTATGGAAGCCGCCGAACTCGTAGCACAACACGGCTGCCACCTGGTCATCACCGACCTCGAAATGCCTCGCATGACCGGCTACGAACTAATGGTGCAATTGCGCCAAAGCCCGACGACGCGCCGCATCCCCGTGATGGTCGTCACCTCACGAGCGGGCGCAAAGCACCGCGATCGCGCCATCAAAGAAGGCGCAGCCGCCTTCCTGACGAAACCCGTCCAGGAAGATCAGCTGATCGCCGCGGTCGAACAACTCATGGGAACGGAGGCGCGACCCGTAGTTCCGGTCTCGTAAACCACCATGCCTCCCACCGCAAACAAGAAATTCAAAGTGCTCATCGTGGACGACTCTGCCTTCATGCGCAAAGTCCTCGAAACGATCTTCAACGCCGACGATCAACTAGCTGTAGTCGGCCACGCCAAAGACGGCCGCGAAGCTCTCACCCTCGCTGAATCGTTAAAACCCGATGTCATCACCATGGACATCAACATGCCGCACATGGACGGCCTGCAAGCGACAGCGCAAATCATGACCACGAACCCGCGCCCGATCGTGATCGTCAGCTCGGAATCAAGAGACGGCGCAGCAAGCACACTGAAAGCATTAGAACTGGGGGCCATCGAGTTTGTCGCCAAGCCTTCGAGCGGCATCGATCTCGACATGCAAAGTGTGAAAGAAGACTTGGTGCGGAAAGTGCGCATGGCGGCAAAGGTTCGCGTCGTACGTACCGCATCGCGTCTCGCTTCCACACTGCAAAAATCCAATGGCGAAGGCGGCACTCAAGCCGCGCCCGCCACTTCGCGCCCGGCACCATCAAGCGTAAATCATGATCAACGTTTTCCCGTCGTAGTCCTGGCCGCCTCTACAGGAGGCCCCGCAACCGTCATGCGCCTGGCTCCAGGCTTTACGCGCGACTTCCCCGCCGCCGTCATTTTGGTCCAGCACATGCCCGCGGCTTTCACAACGCAGTACGCGACGCAACTGGCTGAATTCACCGGCATCCGCGTAAAAGAAGCCGAAGCCAACGAATCTCTGCAACCTGGCACGCTTTACATTTGTCCCGGCGGCCAACATTTGCGCGTGACTCCGTCGGGCCGCATCCAGCTCGATGGCACAAGCGGCCGCATCAACGGCTATCTGCCGAACATCGACGCCACCATGGAATCCGTCGCCTCTTTTGCAGGCCCAATGAGCATCGGCGCAATTCTCACCGGCATGGGCAACGATGGCACCCTCGGCGCAAAGGCCATCAAAGCCGCGGGCGGCTTGGTACTCGCCCAGGACGAAGCGACCTGCGTCATCTTCGGCATGCCCGCCGAAGCCATCAAGGCCAACGCGGTCGATCAAGTTCTCGGCATCGACGACATCTATGCCGCCATCGAAAAACGCGTCATCGGAATCTGCCGCACGTCACCCGTGGGAGTCCGCTAATGCGCGTGCCTGCGCCACCTCCCAAACCCGCCGCCGCGCGTACGGAACAGATTATTCTCTTCCGCGTATCAGGCCAGCTTTTCGCTGTCTCTTCCGCGTCCGTGCAGGAAGTTCGCAGCGTGGACAGCCTCTCGGGCGCCGCAATCGAAATCAATCAGCCGACACTCCGCAAAGTGCGCCACGTCCTGCGCCGAGGCGACAAGGCTCTCTACGTTGTAAACGGCTCCGCTCATTTTGGTTTGCCTCCATCCTCAGCGGGACTCGTCTTCGTACTTCGCAAAACCAGAACCGCCGTCTTGATCGACGGCATCGACAAAATGGCCACTATGACCCGGCTGCAGTCTCTCCCGCTCGCCTATTGCCACGAAGAGCGCCAGTGGTACCGCGGATTGACCGCCCTCGATCAAAGCGTGATCCCAGTGGTGAATCCCGAAGGATTTCTGACCACCGAAGAGTTGGCCCTTCTCGATGCGTCCCTCGTCCCCGAAACTTTGCCGGAACACTTACCGGAAGAACCGACTTCTGAAGGGATAGCCTCGCCGGAATGATGCCCTCCACCGATCTCGGTTCGCAATCCTTCGTCCTTCTTCGCTTGGGCGAGCGCCGCTTCGCCGTCGCTGCCACGCAGATTTCGGAGTTGGTCGCCCCAAGCCGCATTTTCCGCTTTCCGCATCGCACCCCAAAACTCGAAGGGGTGATTCTCCGCCGTGGCCGCATCGTACCCGTCTGCGACGTCGCCGAAGCCCTCCTCCGCAAAGGCCTCACCTCGCGGCGTTTCTATCTAATTGCCGTCCGCCATTACAACGACAAATCCGAATGGGTCGCGTTGCCTGTCAGCGGCGAATGCGAGCTGATCGCTGCGGAAATGATGGCCGCGGGCGACGCTGACGCTCCCCACGTCGCCGGCTGGATTTCTCACAACGGCGAAGTCATAGAAATCTTGAACATCGATGCACTTACGCCCGGCGGCGAAGGCTTGCCAGTTCCCGCCCCGGCGAACGCTCTTCTGGAGGCCACGCCGTGATGCCCCCAGGGCGCGCGCAGAAAGTTCTGCTCATCGACAGCAACGTCTATTTCGCCAAGCGCCTCGGCGACGCGCTCAAACGCGAGGGCTTTGATGTTGTCACCAGCACGCAGGCCGCCTACGCGCTAACGACCATCGAATACGACGCGCCTTCCGCGATCCTCTGCTCGACCAACATGCGCGAAATGGGCGCTCTCGATATAGCGAAAATCATCCACGCCGATCCAAAGAACGCTGCGGTCCAAATCATTGCTCTCGGTGACGGCAGCCATCGCGCCCTCATGGAAGCCTTCCAGGCCGGCTGCGACGATTACATCGATCGGCAAAGCCCCCCAGCCACAATCGCTTCGCATGTGAAAAGCATCCTGGTCAGCAAATCCGAAGGCTTTCAACCCACGCAGATGCTGGCGCAGTCGGACACCAGCCTCAGCGGCAGCCTCACGCACCACGATCTGACCGGCGTCATGCAAATGCTCGGACAAGCCCGCCAAACCGGCGCCCTGCACATCAACGCTGGCGAGACGGACGCTGTCCTTTTCTTCGACGCCGGAGAAATCACCCACGCCGAATGCGGCAGCCTTTTCGGCGATGAAGCCGTCATCCACATTCTGAAGAGCTGCGTCGAAGGTGGCGAGGGCGTTTACAAATTTGCCTACGGCACCACTTCTCCCCAGCGCACCGTGTTGCGCTCGTCCACCGATCTTATGCTCGATGCCATGCGCGAGTACGATGAAGGGGCTCGCGACATGGCGGATAAGGAAGCGCTATGAGCGAAGCGATGATTGTTCCGCCGTTGAACGAAACAGAAACAAAACGAACGCCTACGGTCTATTTCATTGATGACAGCGCCACCATGCGCGAGGTCATCAAGATCGCGTTCCGCCGCGAGAGCATCAACGTCATCACTTGCGCGGACGCCGCCTCCGCTTTAGCGCAGTTCGAGCAGCACAAGCCCGACGTTGTAATCACCGACGTCATCATGCCGGACCAGGACGGCTACTCCGTCTGCAGCCAGATCAAACAACATCCTGAATTCGGCGGGGTTCCCGTCGTTCTCATGTCCGGCGTCGTAAACAAAAGCGTCGCGGACAAAGCCGTAGCCGTCAAAGCCGACGAACTCATTCGCAAACCCTTTCAGCCGCAGGATTTGATTGGCCGCGTGAAAAGCCTGCTCGAACCCAAGCGGCCGGCCGATGCGCCGGTTGCGGAACGCCCAGCGTCTTCCAACGCGCTCAACAATCTGTTCGCTCCGCCGCCGGCACAGCGCCCAGTTGCGCTGCCACCCGACCAGCGCGCGCCGGAGTCTATTTGGCCCAGAGCTCTTGCCGAAGCGTTCACTGCGCCGCGTCCCGGTGATGCGGCAGTCCCGCAACAGCACTTGCAGCAGCAAAGCTCGCCGGCTTCACGTCCCGCGCCTACCACCTCGGACATACAAAAGCTCCGCGCGGAAATCGCAAGGCTCGATCTCCTCGTCAAAAAACTCCAAACGGAAATGCAGATTGAGCGCCAATACACCCAGGCCCTCGAACTCCAAATCCAGACGCTCACCCGCGTGGAATAGCGGTAGGGTCCTCCTTCTGAGGATGACCGCTCTGTTTGCCACGCCAACTCTTCTCCGTGCTCTCTGTGACCTCCGTGCCCTCTGTGTAATGTTTTTCTTATCTTGTAAGCCCTTTTCTTCGACTCTTGAACCTTGAACTCTTCAACCCGCGCACCTTTTCCCCATTTCATGCTCCAGGAACGCCGCGCCGCGGCATGTGAACTCGCATTGTCTCTTTGGAAAGTACGCGCGCGGAAGCCAATTCCGCAGCTTCCCATTTTGCGGTTCTCACGGCTATTCTCTTTCAGGGGGCTTCCATGAATAGCAAGAAGGGTTCTGGAATCTCGCGTCGGGAATTTGCTCGCCGTGCCGCCATCGTCTCCGCAGTTTCGGTGCTCCCGGCGGGCAGTCTCCCATTGGATTCTGCATCTTCAAAACCCCTTCCGCCGCAATCCCCGGATGCGCCGAAACTCTCCACCGAAAGCCAGGCCGAAGCTGATGCCCGTTACGAGGCAATCCTCAGCCACTACCGTTCGCGTTTCTCCGACACGCAAAAAGCCGACCTCTATCGCCTATGTCTCCTCGCGCAGCCCTCGCTCGACCACCTGCGCGCCTATCCTCTGGAAAACGGCGACGGGCCCGCTCTCTATCTGAAGCCCCTTGTCGAGCGTGAGAAAAAGGCTGAGCCCGCCGCTCCTCGCGCAACCAGCCCAGCCGCAAAGAGGCCCTGAGGAAATCTCGCCATGCCAGCTGAAGAAATCTTCTACCTGCCGTTGAGCGACCTTGCCAAGCGCATCGAAACAAAAAAGCTATCCCCTGTTGAGCTCACCCAACTCTATCTCGACCGTAGCACAAAGTTCGGCCCCCGTCTCAACGCCTATGCGCTTTTGACTCCAGACAGCGCTCTCGAACAAGCGAAAGTTGCCGAAAAAGAAATCCAGCACGGCCACTATCGTGGTCCGCTGCACGGCATTCCCTACGCCGCGAAGGACCTCCTGGCAGTCAAAGATCTCCCAACGACCTGGGGCGCGAAACCCTACGCCGACCAGGTTTTCCAATACGACGCCACGGTAATTGAACATCTGACCCGCGTCGGCGCAATTCTCATCGGCAAAGCCGCCATGATTGAACTCGCTGGCGGCATGGGTTACCGCTTTGCTTCCGCTTCGCTCCAGGGCCCAGCAAAAAATCCCTGGAACACCAACTGCTGGACCTGCGGCTCCTCGTCAGGCTCCGGAGCCATCGTAGCCGCGGGCCTCGCCGCTTTCGCCATTGGCACCGAAACCTGGGGCTCGATCATCTGTCCCTCCGCCTTCTGCGGCGTCAGCGGCCTCCGCCCCACCTACGGCCGCGTCAGCCGCTACGGCGCCATGGCCCTCGCTCCGAGCATGGACAAAATTGGCCCTCTCGCCCGCACCGCCGAAGACTGCGCCCGCGTTTTCGCCGCCATTGCCGGTCACGACCCGAAAGATCGCAGCACAGTTCCCATAGATAAAGGCGCATTCACCTACTCGCCCTCCCTGGATCTCAAAGCGCGCCCACTGAAAGTCGGCTGGCTCACCAACGCTTGGCCTAAATTGGATTCCGGTGTGGCGAAAGTTCTTCTCGCTGCTGAAAAAGTCGTGCGCAAATTCTTTGGCGGCACCAAATCCGCGACGCTTCCCGACGGCCCGTTCGAAGACGCGGCGAATATCGTTGTTTCCGCGGAGTGTGCGGCTTCCTTCCGCGGGCTGATCCGTTCCGGGCGCGTAAGCGAACTGACCGATCCTCTGGGCCAGATCTCCGGCTACGTCAACGAACAATATTCCGCCGCCGACTATTTACGCGCGCTCAGCATTCGCGAGATCCTGCAAAAAAAGATGGAAGCCCTCTTCGCGTCATTCGATGTGCTCGTGACCGCGGCGCAGCCGATACCGGCCACTCCCCTGGAGACAAACCTGGAGACCGATCTCGCCTTCCCGGATCCTCTCGGCGCCATCGGCAATCTGTGCGGTCTGCCGGCCTTGGCTGTTCCCTGCGGTTTCACAGAAAACAATCTACCGGTAGGTTTGCAATTCGTGGCACGCGCCGGCGATGACTTTGCCGTGATTCAAGCCGCACGCACTTTCCAGGCACACACGGAATGGCATCGCAAGCATCCCAAGCTCGCGTAATCCCAAACTCCCAATTTGCAATGGAATGAAAAAAGAAAACGTCAGGCCTGCCGTGAAACTCCCAAAGCCTCTCGCACCGCGCGCAAAATACTCCCGCGGCTAAAAGGTTTCGTAAGCAGTCGCATATCGGCCTCCGCTTGCACGGCTTCCACCGCGGTCTGCTCGCTGTAACCGGACATATAGATCACCCCAATTCCTGCATGATGTAGCTGCAATCGCCGCGCCAGCTCTCTTCCGGTCATTCCCGGCATTACCATGTCGGTGACCAACAGATCGATCCCGCCCTTGCTTTCCGATGCAAGGCGCAGCGCATCCGCGCCGTCCCGCGCTTCAATCACCGTGTAGCCGCCCGATTCCAAAAACTCGCGCGCCACCTCGCGCACATCGTGCTCGTCCTCCGCCAGCAAAATTGTCTCCGTGCCGCGCGGCGCTTCCGCTAATCCCTGCGGGACGTTCCCCTTCTCTTCAGGCTGGTCCACTCGCGGCAGATAGATCTTGAAACTCGTTCCTTTGCCCACCTCGCTGTACACCCAGATGAATCCTCCGCTCTGCTTTACAACTCCATAAACCGTCGCGAGCCCCAGTCCCGTTCCCTTCCCGGGTTCCTTCGTCGTAAAAAACGGCTCGAAAATATGCGCCTGCGTGTCCGCATCCATGCCTATCCCCGTGTCAGACACGGCCAGCAATACATATCGCCCTGGCTGCACAATCGGATGCGTCATGTTGTAACTGCGGTCCAGCTCCGCATTGGACGTCTCGATAATGAGCCGTCCGCCCGTCGGCATGGCATCCCTCGCGTTCACCGCCAGATTCATAATGATCTGTTCCATCTGGCTGGCGTCCGCGCGAATCGACCCCAAATCAGCCGCCATTCGAACGCCCAACTCGATGTCTTCCCCAATCAATCGCGGCAAAAGCTTCCCCATATCCTCAATCACGCCGTTCAAATTCATCACCCTCGGCTGCAGCACCTGCATCCGGCTGAACGCCAGCAGCTGCTTCGTCAAAGCCGCCGCCCGATCCGCCGAACGATCGATCTGCTCGATTTTTCGCGCCATGCGGTCTGTGGGCGACAATTCATTCATCAACAGCTCAGTATGCCCCTTGATCACCATCAATAGATTATTGAAATCGTGCGCCACTCCTCCGGCCAGCCGCCCTACGGCTTCCATCTTCTGCGCCTGGCGCAGTTGCTGCTCTAGAATATGCCGCTCGCTGATATCCTGCGCCACCACCAGTCGAACCCCATGCCCCGCATAATCGAACTGGTGCGAAATCATTTCAACTTCAAATACTTTCCCGTCTTTCTTTTTGTGTTTGCACACCCCTTCGCATCGCCCCGCCCCCTTCTCCGAAGCATGCACTTCCGGAGAGTTGCGCTTTTCCTCCCCGTGAATGTCAAACATCGACATCCGGCTGAACTCCTCCGGCGAATAACCGTACTGCCGGATCGCGGCGTCATTCACCTGAATGAACTGTAAAGTCTCCGCATCCGTCACCCAGGTCGGAAGTGGATTGTGCGAGAAAAGCAGCCGGAACACAGACTCGCTCTTGCGCAAAGCTTCCTCAGAACGCCGCCGCTCAATCGCAAGCGCAATATGCCCGCCCACGGAATCTAGAAACTCCAGGTCCCGCATATCGTAGGCGTTTTCGTCCTGATAGTGCTGCACCACGAGCACGCCGATCGTCGCCGTCGGCGTCTTCAGCGGCACGCCCAGCCACGAAGGCGACGGCGACCCAACCAGCTCCACGTCTCCCGCCTGCACCAGCCTGTCGAACTCCGTTTGCGGAATCAACATCGCGCTGCCCGTTCGAAACACAAAAGAGGTACAGCTGCGCCCTACTTTCTGAGGCGGAGGCGCCGTATCAAATTGGTCCACAAGAAATGGAAAGTAAAAGGTATCTTCCTTCGCGTCATGCAGCGCGACGAAACAATTTTCCGCGTACAAAACTTTCTTCAGCGCCTGGTGTATTCCCTCCAGCAGCTCATCAAGGTTCGCCGTCTGGTTTAACGCGTGAACCACTTCCGAAATCACCTGCCGCTCCGCTTCCATCCGGTGCAGCGCCGTCACATCAAGAAGACTCGCCACCACTCCTTCGACCGCTGGATTGCTCAGGCAGTTGCTGATCGTCACCTCAAACCACCGCCACTCCCCCGTTTTGCTCCGCAAACGGCAGCGCCCTTTCCCCGTATCTTTTGGCGTGGCAATGATCCCTCGAAGACGTTCCTGCATCTCCGCTATGTCATCCAAATGCATGAACTCGATTAACGACCTATCGATAAGTTCATCGGGACAAAAGCCAAGGACGCGAGTGCATCCCGCGCTGGCATGCAGAATCATTCCATTTGGCCCGAGGATGGCCAGCAACTCGCGCGCGCAATCCAGCAGGGAAGAAATCTGCTCGGGACTCGCCGCTAACTTCTGCTCAAAGGAATGTCGCTGTGACATAGGTCGCTGATTACAAAAACGTTCTCGTACCCCAAGGGACCGCGGTGGGCGAAACTCCTCCGCCTTACGATTGCGTTCTGAAACGACCTTTTGGGCCGGGGATTATCTGAACATTTTAATCATAACCAATTCTGGATGTTTAGACAGTCCTCCAAGCGGACATGTTGCCAAAACATGACTGTACGAAGGTACAGGTCTCCCCCTCACCGCTGCTTTTCCCGGCACCGCCGGCGTGTTACCCTCCCTTTCGCTTCGGAGTAAATCCTGACTCGCCGCATTCTGCAAATGCCCGCGTGGGCCTTAGGAGGCGCTGTGCCAACGCATGAAATCTGGAAAGACATGTTCGTCATGGGACTTCCCCTGCTCGAAAAAATTCTCCGCCCCATCATCGTCTACATGTTCCTGGTAATCAGCCTCAGGCTCTCCGGCAAGCGCGAACTCGTCCAGCTCAATCCCTTCGACCTCGTCGTCCTCCTCACCCTCTCGAACACCGTCCAAAACGCCATCATTGGCGACGACAACAGCGTCTCCGGTGGCCTCATCGGCGCCACTTCCCTGCTCGTTATCAACTACCTGGTCGTGCGCTTCCTCTACGGTCACAGCAAGCTCGAGCAGCTCGTCGAAGGACAATCCGATATCTTGATTGATGGCGGCAAGGTGCGCACCGAGCGCCTAAAGAAGGAACTGATCACCACGTCACAACTGGAAGCCGCAGCCAGAAAACAGGGCTTCGATTCGCTCAGCGACGTCGACAAATGTATCCTTGAACCAAGCGGCAATCTTACCTTCGTCGGAAAGAGGCCCGCCACCGAAGACCTCCGCCACCAGGAACTCCTCTCCCATATGCAAAAACTAATGGAAGAAGTTGTACGCCTGAGAGGCCCTCTGCCACCGGCCCGCGCCTAGCCCCTCGTACGAAGAAATCTCTGGCTAGTGGAGCAGAAACCCCGTCAACGCAAACCCAAGCCCGGCCGCCGCAATCACCATGCCGCCAATCCAGAACAGCCGCTTCTTCGTTAGCAGTGTCAGAGAACAAATGACCAGCCCAACTTCAAGCAGCGCCTCTCCGCCGTCAAAGCGGTCCGCCTTGCGGCCCGCCAAATCTCGGTCCGCTTCCAGGTCCTTTGCGTCTTTCGTAATATCTTCCTTGTCTGCTTTGTAGTGCTCCAGCTCAGCTTCGTTCTTCTTTTCAACGGCTTCGCCAATCTCTTTGTTCAATGGCGCTACGATGCTTACGATTTCCGCGCTTTTCTCGGTGGTGTGCTGTCGCACGCTTTTTGCCTGATACTGCGCCCATCGGTTGGCCGCCTGGCTCTGCCGCAGCAGCTCTTCGGTGTGCGCTCTATGGCTCATTAGCGTGACTCCCGCCACCAAAACCGCAAGCGTGGAAATCGTAACGGAAACAGGAACAAGGAACGGATTATCCCCGCGCTCGTGCTCTGTTTCTGGCAGTTCGATACCCTCAGGCATATTTCAGGTTCTCCTTTAAGGATTAAACAGCAGGCTCAGCCGCTATGGCTTTCAAAGAATCGCGCGCCGCCGCAATTGTACGCGTAATGTCCTCCGAAGTGTGCGCCACCGAAACAAACGCCGCCTCATACTGCGACGGCGCAATAAAAATCCCTCGGTCCAGCATCTCCTGGAAAAATCGCGCGTAACGTTTTGTGTCCGATCGCTTCGCGTCACCGTAGTTGCGCACCGGACTCGCCGCAAAAAACACAGTCGCCAGCGACCCAGTCGCGTTCACCTGCCCCGCAATTTCCGCTTCAGCGAGCGCTTCGCGCAATCCCTCCACAAGCCCCCGCGCTTTTTCATGAATCTCATCATAAAGTCCATGCCGTGTAAGCTGCTTCAACGTCGCAATCCCCGCCCGCATCGCCAGAGGATTCCCCGCCAGCGTTCCCGCCTGATACACCGGCCCCAAAGGCGCCACATGATTCATAATCTCCGCGCGCCCACCGTACGCCGCGACCGGCAACCCTCCGCCGATAATCTTTCCCAGCGTGGTCAAATCCGCCTCAATCCCAGCAAGTTGCTGCACCGCCCCATAGTGCATCCGAAACCCGGTAATCACTTCATCCACGATCAGCAAAGCCCCGTTGCGCCTGGTAATTTCGCGCAACCCAGCCAGAAATCCCGCCTCCGGCAACACCACGCCCATATTCGCCGCAATCGGCTCGATGATGACAGCCGCGATCGCATCCTTGTGCTCAGAAAACAACCGCTCCACAGCCCCCAAATCGTTGTAAGGCGCGTTCAACGTCAGTTCCGCAAGCGCCTGCGGCACTCCCGGACACTCCGCAATCCCCAGCGTCGCCAGCCCCGACCCAGCCTGCGAAAGAAAACTGTCCGCGTGCCCGTGATAGCAACCCTCAAATTTCAAAATAAAATCGCGCTTCGTCACCCCGCGCGCCAACCGCACCGCGCTCATCGTTGCTTCCGTCCCGCTCGAAACAAACCGAATCTTCTCAATCGCCGGAATCGCCGCCGTAATCAACGTAGCCAGCTCGACTTCCAACTCCGTCGTCGCTCCATAACTCGTCCCCCGCCGCGCCTGATCCGCTATCGCCTCCGTCACCGCAGGATGCGCGTGCCCCAAAAGCATCGCGCCCCACGAGCAAACGTAATCCAGCAACTCATTCCCATCCGCATCGTAAAGATATTGCCCGCCACCCCGCTCGATGATGAGCGGCTCTCCGCCCACGGAACGAAACGCCCTAACCGGGCTGTTCACGCCCCCAACAAGAATCTTCTCCGCCCGCTCAAAAATCTCCCGCGAACGCCGCCGCTCAACTCTCGATTTTGTAGGTTTAGCGCTCATGCCAGCCTATGTGCAGTGCGGGAGCCTTGCTCCCGCTTTTGAGATTTCAACCATGTCCAAAATCCTGCCATCCAAAACAATCACCCCTTCAACCACCGCGCCACATCCTTGGCATGGTAAGTCAAAATAATCTCCGCCCCCGCCCTCTGAATCCCCGTCAAAATCTCCAGCACCACGCGCTTCTCGTCCAGCCAGCCCTTCTGCGCCGCCGCCTTCACCATCGCGTACTCCCCGCTAACGTTGTACGCCCCCAACGGCACATCAAACGCATCCCGCACCCGCCGAATCACATCCAGATAAGCCAGCGCCGGCTTCACCATCACCATATCCGCACCTTCTTCGATATCCAGCGCCACTTCCTTCAAAGCCTCCCGCACATTCCCCGGATCCATCTGATAACTCCTCCGGTCGCCAAACTGCGGCGCCGAATCCGCCGCCTCGCGAAAAGGCCCATAAAATCCCGAACAATATTTCGCCGCATACGCCAGAATCGCAACTTCCCCAAACTTGTGCTGGTCCAGAGTCTCCCGAATCGCCGCCACTCGCCCATCCATCATGTCCGAAGGCGCAACGATATCCGCCCCGGCCCGCGCATGCGAAAGCGCCTGCGCCGCAAGAATCGGCAGAGTCGCGTCATTCGCCACTTCGCCGTTCTCAATCACCCCGCAATGCCCATGATCCGTGTACTCGCACAAACAAACGTCGGTAATCACCAGCAATTTCAGATTCGCTTTCCGAATCTCTTCAATCGCCCTCTGCACCACTCCATGTGCCGAAGTTGAAATCGTTCCCCGCGCATCTTTCGACTCCGGCAATCCAAAAAGAATCACGCCAGGAATCCCAAGCGCCTCGACCTCCCGGCACTCTTCAACAATCTGATCCACGGATTGCTGATGCACCCCAGGCATGGAACTGACTTCCTTGCGCACTTTTGCCCCAGGGCATACAAACATCGGATAAATCAACCCCGCAGTGCTCAGCCGCGTCTCGCGCACCAATCCGCGCAAAGCTTCGCTTCGCCGCAACCGTCTCGGGCGATTTGCCGGAAAACTCATCCCCGTTCTACCCCCGCAGTGGAACGCTTTCGCGTCCGCGAAAGATGTCCCTCAAGCGCCTCAACAACCGCCTTCGGTGTAGTATCCGCCGCCCAAGCAATCCTCTGCACGCCCGCCGCGCTCAAAGCCCCCGCCGTACTTGGCCCAACAGCCACCATCACCGTTCTCCCCTGCAACGCCGCCAATCTCTCCCGCCCCAACAATTCCAGAAAGTTTTGCACCGCACTCGGGCTAAAAAACAAAATCCCATCCACTCCATCCTTCAGACTTTCTTTCACTCTCGCCCGATCGCTATCCCCAGGCGCCAGCGTTCGATAAGCCACAACTTCCGTCACAACAGCCCCTCGCCGCCGCAAAGCCTCCGGCAAATCCGGATTCGCCCGGTCGCTTCGCGGCAAAAAAACGCTCCGCCCTTTCAACTCGCCGCCCAATTCCCTCGCAAGCCCGGCCCCGCTGTGTTCCGACGCTACAAACTCAACTGAATACCCGGCATTCTCAGCAGCATCAGCAGTACCCGGCCCAACCGCAGCCGCACGCGGCAGTTTCAACGCGGCAGCCGCGCCCTGCGCAAATTCCTGCCGCCGTCCTTCCACCGCCTGAACCGCATTCCCACTAGTAAAAATAATCCAGTCAAAAGTTTCCAACCGCCTCAACGCCGCATCCAGCTCATCGAACTTTTCCGGAGGCCCAAACGAAATCAGAGGCACCAGCTTCACGTTCGCCTGTCGCGCCGCAAGTTCCTCAACAATTTTCGCGCTCTGCCCAGCCGCCCGCGTGACCACCACGGTCTTTCCTGCCAACGGCGACGCAGTAGCCTCACCCACGCTGCCGGCTCACTTCTTCCAAAATACTCTGCGCCCCAGCCTCCATCAGCAGTGTTGCAATATGCCCGCCAAGCTCTGCCGCCTGCTCCGGCGTAGCCGTCGCCCGCTGCTTCACGTGCTGCGTCCCATCCACCGAGCAAACGCACGCTTCCATCACTAACTCCCCGCGTTCGATCCGCGCCCAAGCTCCAAGCGGCACCTGGCACCCGCCATGCAACGCCGAAAGCAAAGCTCGCTCAGCAATAATCGCCGTCCGCGTCTCCGCATCATCCAGCCCGC
>Ga0209773_10000023_pt1 | contig 45201 bp, 37 predicted proteins | sample BogFormECP14_OM1_FD_188244 | JGI IMG/M metagenome (GOLD analysis project Ga0209773, IMG submission 188244) | Bog forest soil microbial communities from Calvert Island, British Columbia, Canada - ECP14_OM1 (SPAdes) (version 2) | ecosystem: Environmental > Aquatic > Freshwater > Wetlands > Bog ... | reverse complement strand
ACCATGAGCCCGCTGTTCCTCGACGCCGTCGCCTACGCCCGCAAAATCGGCTACAACAGCGTGCAGGCCGCCACCAACGGCATCGAATTCGCCAAGAGCAAGGAATTCTGCAAGAAGGCTTTCGACGCAGGTATGCGCTACGCCTACCTGCAATTCGACGGCATCGGCAACGACGCCAATAGCCATCGCCAGATCGGCAACCTCTTTGACGTGAAGCTCCGCGCCATCGAAAATATGCACGAAGCCGGCATCGAAATCGTCCTCGTCGTCACTATCGTCAACAACGTGAACAACGACCAGGTCGGCTCCGTCGTAAAGTTCGCGATGGAAAATCCCAAGAAGATCGCTTTCGTCAGCTTCCAGCCGGTTTCGTTCACCGGCCGAGACGAAGACATTACTCCGGAACGCCGTCTCCGCCAGCGCTACACGCTTTCGCACCTCGCGAAGGACGTCAGCAATCAAGTCGGCAAAGTAGAGCCCACGCGCGATTGGTTCCCCATCTCGTTCATCAGCACGTTCGCGGGCTTCGCGGACATGGTCAAGGGCAACGAATCGCAGTGGGGTTCGCTCTCCTGCGGCTGCCACCCCAATTGCGGCGTCGGCACCGCCATGATGATCAACAAGGACACCAAGGAATGGGCGCCGGTTCCACGCTTCCTCGATGCCGTCCAGCTTACCAAGGACGTCACCGCCATCACCGACGCGGCTCGCGGCAAGAATTTCTCCAACTTCATGATGGCCATGGCCCTCTTGAAGAATTATCACCCGTTCCGCGGACCCAAGGGCCTAACGCTCAGCGCGCTTTTTAAGAAGTTTGACAAGACCTGGGCGCTCACCAAGAAGTCTAGCGTCAAGTACGGCCGCACCTCACCGGATCGCAAAATCGACGACGCCATGAAGCGCCGCCAGGATCCTTGGAACTTCCTCTTCATCGCCGGCATGTGGTTCCAGGATCTTTTCAACTACGACTTCCGCCGGACCGAAATGTGCATCATCCCCTACGCCACGCAGCAGGGCGAAATCTCCTTCTGCGCCTACAACACAGGCGTAGGCTGGCGCCAGATCATCGAGAACATGCACAAGAACGCGACCGTCGCCGAGTGGTACAAGAACCACGGCAAACACGAAATCTACGCCAAGGGCAAGTCCGTCAATCTCCAGAGCTTTGAACACTCTCTAAAGATTGACACCGACGACGCCGCTCGCGTCCGCCACCTCGAACACGACATTCCGCAAACCGCCGCGGAAGAAGATCGCGCGCGCCGCAAGAAGGCCTTCGAGGAACAAGCCAAAGTCCGCGCCATCTACGAAGAACTCGTTCTCAAGAAGCCCCAAACGACGGTAGTTCAAATCGGCTCCATCTCGGACATTGCGAAAGCGACCCCGGCAAATTTCGCCAACGCTGGCAAGCCAGTAACCATCGCCCCAGCAGCAAGCGGCAATGGCGGCCAAGCCCCCAACGGCAACGGTCATTCCAATGGCAACGGCAACGGCCACTCCAACGGCAATGGCGCCTCAGCGCCAAGCTCCTCCGAAAAAGCCGCCGAAGCCGTAGCCGGCGACTAGTCGAGCTCGCGATCTTGACGTTTTTGATGGGCTCCTCAGGAAACTGGGGAGCCCTTTTCACTTGGTGTGAGACCAAAAATGGATGACGCTCTACATCGAGTCATCGAATTTGCCATACCGGCGCTCCCGCTTGTGTGTCTCGTCTGCGCCTTTTGGTCCTGGAGGGTCGAGGACAAATCCGGCATCCGGCCTTGGCGGCTCCGAAGCACCGGGACAGTACTCGCTATGATGTTCGTGGCAATTTGCCTCGGTGCCTATTCCCTTGCCTGTGTCTACCGCTACTCTCTATCAAATCCTGGCCTGCCGGACCAGACCATCAAGAGCATGGAAGCTGGCTCCCTCATTGCTCTACTCGCACTGCCCATGTCACTCCTGGCAAAGTCTTGGACACGAGTTGCGTTGTTCTTCTCGTCCGCAAGTCTTCTTTTCTTTTTTTTCTTGCTCGCTCTCTCCCCGTAGAGGATTTTGTCCAACACCCGATCATTCGCCACACAGGATCTGACATAACGCCCACGCTTCGCCAACATGTCGCCTTGGTCAGGGGTGCGAGCCCACAGTGAACTTAACCCCTTTAGATGCAACACTTGACAGCCCACCTCGCAAGTGTTGCATCTAAAGAACTTACAGTGGCGCTAAGTCGTTTATCTGCAACACTTACAAAAAACGCAGGGGGCTCTTTTCTTCATTTGCCTCCTCACTTACACTCTCAATTTGTCCGAGGACAACCCCGATGACCCAACCCCCCGCACCCCTCTCAGGCCGCATCGCCTTGGTAACCGGCGCAAGCCGCGGCATCGGCAAAGCCATCGCTCTCGCGTTAGCCGAAGCTGGCGCCGATGTTGCCGTAAACTATCGCGCCCAAGCCGAAGCCGCGGACGCAGTTTGCCAATCGATCAAATCCATGGGCCGCAAAAGCATCACAGTCCAGGCCGATGTCTCCCTGAGCCCCGACGTCGACCGCCTGGTCACCACGGTCGAAAAGGAACTAGGCCCCGTCAACATCCTCGTCAACAACGCCGGCATCGGCAAAATCCTCCCCGCCGACCAAGTCACCGAAGAGATCTGGAACGAATACCTCCGCGTGAACCTCACCTCCGTCTTTCTCGTCACGCAGCGCGTTCTCCCCGCGATGCGCACCGCCCAATGGGGCCGCATCATCAATCTCTCCTCGGTCGCCGCCCAGTACGGCGGCGCCATTGGCCCGCACTACGCCGCCACCAAAGCCGGCATCCTCGGCCTGACCCGTTCCTACGCTCTGCTCTTCGCTAAAGAGGGCATCACCTCCAACGCCATCGCCCCCGCCCTCATCGATACCGACATGGTCGCAGGCCTGCCGAAAGAACTCGCCGCCCGCAGCCCTATCGGCAAAATCGGCTCGCCCGACGAAGTCGGCCGCATCGCCGTCCTATTGGCCCAAAGTTCCTTCATCACCGGCCAAACCATAAACCCCAACGCCGGTCTGTATATGACCTAACTATTCGGCTTGAGACAAAACACCTCTGCCTTGTAGGGGCGCAGCATGCTGCGCCCCTATCGGCACGAAGTCAGCCTAAGGCTCGGAGTCAAAAGCTTGTTATAATCAGAAAGAAGCGAAAAGGTCTAAGCCATGCCAATCTACGAATACATCTGCGACGAGTGCAAAAACGAGTTTGAGAAAATTGTGATTAACAAGCAGCAGGAGATTGCTTGCCCCAAGTGTGCCAGCAAGAAAGCTACGATCCAGCTTTCTGTCTTCGCTACGGCTAACGGCAGCGCGAGCGGCGGACCATCCAGCTCTTCCTCCGGCGGCGGAGGATCATGCTGCGGCGGTGGCTGCGGCTGCCACTAGACCACCGTGGCCGCTTTCTTCCTACTGACGATTCTCCTAGGCAGCCTTGGTTTGTTGCAGGCTCCCGCAACCGCGGAAGGACAAGCCGGGACTGGCAACGTACAGCCCATGGTCCTGTCGGCCTGTGGGAAGCAAGGTTCCCACTTGAGGCGTGTTGGCTGGGGAAAGTACGGCCTTCAGTTTGACGTCCCGGTAAATGAGGCGCGGATCTCCGGAGGAAAACCGGATGTGGACTATGTACGTTATGTGATCAAGCCTATAAACGGAGACAGCTACTTGGAACTGTGGTTCGGACCTATGGCGTTCAGTTCCGAACCCGACAAAGAGTTGCTGCTCAATTCCGTCCGAGTGCAAAAATGGAAAGTCGTAAACGTAACCGGCGAAGAGATTGGCCAGGACAGCTCGGGGAAACTAAAAACCGGAAAGATCTGGCGTCATACATTTTTCCTCGTCGGCGGAGCGGATGGCACGCAATATGAATCCGTGCAAGAGAATGTTGAGCTGTTCAACCGCATCGTTGATTCGGCCTGTTTTGTTTCACCTCCTCGCACTTGAGGTCTTTTATGTCCATCAATTCGCCTGAGCAGCTTGAAAAACTCCTCGCGTGCGGGAGAATTGTCGCCAAAGCGCTGCGCGCGATGGCTGATGCTGTTCGCCCGGGCGTAACCACCGGCGAACTGAGTGCCATCGCCAGGAAAATTCTTGACGAGAACGGCGCGCAGTCTTCTCCGCCACTCATCTACAAATTTCCAGGCGACGTCTGCATCAGCGTCAACGACGAAGTCGTGCACGGCATTCCTGGTAACCGCGTCATCCAATCAGGCGACCTCGTCAAGCTCGACCTCACTGCTGTGAAAGATGGCTATCACACGGACTCCGCGGTCAGCATTCAGGTGCCGCCGGCGCGAGAAAAATCGCGTGAGCTGGCGCAATGCGCCGAACGCGCCTTCCGCCAGGCCCTCGCCGCCGCCCGCCCCGGCAATCGCACCAAAGACATTGGCCGCGCCGTCGAACGCGAAGTCCGGCGCCGCGGCTTCCACGTCATCCGCGAACTTGGCGGCCACGGCGTCGGCCGCACCATTCACGAGCAGCCCAGCGTGCCTAATTTCGCCGATCCATTGGCCGTCCATCCCCTCACTGAAGGGCTCGTGATCACCATCGAGCCGATCATTGCCGTTGGCACCGGCAACGTCCGCCTGGACCGCGACGGCTGGACCGTGCGCACCGCCGACGGCAGCCTCTCCGCTCACTACGAGCACACCATCGTTATTACGAAAGGCGAACCGCTCCTCTTGACTGCTGCTTGAGCGGAGCGCCGCCAAGCTGAACGCACGAAGTCAAATACATCGAGACCAAACGCCATGCTCCCCAGCCACTCATCTCTTTTGTTTTTCGTAAGCGCGGCAGCGATACTGCTGGCCATTCCCGGCCCGGCTGTGCTGTACATCGTCAGCCGCAGCATTGGCCAGAGCCGCAAAGCCGGCTTCGTTTCCGCTTTCGGCATTGGTGTCGGCACTTTGATTCACACTGTGGCAGCCGCGGTCGGTCTGTCGGCGCTTCTCGTTTCTTCCGCAACAGCGTTCAGCGTCGTCAAATATCTTGGCGCCGCGTATCTGATTTATCTTGGAATTCAAAAGCTGCGCCGCGCTGACTCTTTCGATGTTTCGCCCGACGCTGCGCGTACCAGCCTCTCTCGCGTCTTCACGCAGGGTATCGTCGTCAACGTGCTCAACCCAAAAACGGCGCTCTTTTTCTTCGCATTTCTTCCGCAGTTCATCGATCCGGCGCGCGGCCACGTGGCGACGCAAATTCTTTCACTGGGCGTGCTTTTCGCCTGCATGGGGACTACGAGCGACTGCGTCTGGGCATTTTTCTCCAGCAGTGTTGCCGGCTGGCTTCGCGGAAATCCGCGCTGGATGCGCACGGAGCGTTACGTAAGCGGCGGCATCTTAATCTCGCTGGGCGTGGCCACAGCCTTCGCCGGCCACTCCGCCAAAAAGTAGAGGCGGGACTTGCTTGTCCGGGAAGGGCCCAAGCTTCCTCCAGAAATCCCGCTGATTAGCACCGGATTGTTTTTCGCTTCTTGCCCACGCGCCCGGCGGCTTCGATCTTTGCGATGTACGCGGTAGCGACCGGCACCTCGCATGCCGTGTCGCCCATATCCACGGAAACTTCGCCAATCTGCTGCGCCGTTGCCTTCGCTTGCTTCAATAGCGGCTTCACGTAGGCGGCCACTGCAATCACAAACCCGTTCATCGTATACCGCGCGCGGCCTTCCGCTGCGCCGATATCCTTCACGACCGTCTTCAGCAGGCTTTCGATCTCTGCAAGATTCAATTCCTCATCGGCTTTCGTTGCCATGAGACCTGAGTACGTGCACCAGCCCGCTGCGGCGACATGCTCTTTCTTCGACTTCATCCACTTCAATGCCAGCTCGCGGCCGTCCGGATTCTCAACCGTCACCCAGGGCACCGTGTATTCGGCAATCATGTTCATGCGTGCTGCGCCTTCCGCCCAGTCATCCAGCCGCTTGCGCGTCATCGCGCGCCCGTCGGCCACCATGCCCGCCAGGTACATCGCGTCCATGAACCCTGTCGAGTACAGCTCGCAAGCCAGTTCCTGCTGTCCCTTGATGGTCTTGGCGATCACTTTGAGGTCGGCCACGCTGACGCCAAACACGCGGTCCGTGGGCATGCCGTGGCGAGCGTAAGTTGCGCGCGTTTTTTCGCTGCCCTTTTTCTTCAATTCGGCCAGGATGGATTTAGCAGTTGGCATGGAGTTTTCTCTCGACGGATGTCAAAGCATGGGGTGACAGTCTACAAGACGTGCTGCGCTCCGCATAATATTTTCACCGAAGTTTAGAGGCGCCAAAAACGCCAGGAAGGATGGCCCACGGGGTAAACGGGCGCTGCGAAAATCGGAGGAGTGGCCTGGGTGGATTGCGCACAACGGCAGAGCTTTGGCGAATCGGAAATCACAAAAGCGCGAGCGCAGCTCCCGCACTCCAAACTTCTACTGCGGGCGCGAGTAACGCTGGATATTTTCAGGAATAGGGACCGTGGGATTGCCGCGAGGGTCGCGGACCGGTTCTCCGGGCGTCCATTTAAACGGCAGGACGCCAGTCCAAGCGCCTGAGGCGTAGTCCTCGTCGCTGTCTACGGCGAAGCCGACACGTACTTTTGCGGAGGCTTCCACCAGGGGGACCGCAAGCACCATCGTACCTTTTAGTTCCTGTTCGCTGGGCGGGCGGACCGTGGCCCAGCGGCCGCGCAGGACGTACTCGACGAAGTCGCGCATCGCCGCGAGTTTTGCGGTGGGATCTTCGATAGGTTCGGCTTTGCCCATTACCACGACAGAGCGGTAATTCACGGAGTGGCCGGTTGCGGTGGGAGAGAAGACGATGCCGTCGAGGAGCGTTACGCTGAGGCAGAACGGCGCGCCGCTGCCCAACGTCTTCATCAAGCGGCTGGCTGTTGAGCCGTGCAGAAAAAGTTTGTCGCCCACGCGCACGTAATTTGTTGGGACCACGACAGGCATTCCGTCGGCGATGAAGCCGACGTGGCAGACGAAGGCCTGGTCGAGGATAGCGTGGATGGTGTCCCAGTCGTATTTCCCGCGGTCCGGCTTGCGGCGGACTTTGGTTCTGTCGGTAGGCGTGAATTGGCTCATGTTCGCAGGCTAGCGCGGCCCGCCCGTTGCCGCAAGCGCCAATCTGACGGAAATTAAGAGGAAGAGACAGACAGGAATGTCTGTCCTGCTTTTGGCGCGACTTTGTTTTGCGGTGGGAAAGCTGAACAAAGAGCACAGGCAGGAGTGCCCTTCGAGGCTTAGGGCAAGCCTGTGCCACTGGTTCGCCGCCGCAGCAGGTGGTTGGGAGAGAGCTGTATTGCGAGTGGTCAGGAATCGTGTACTCTTGTCCCCACCGAACGGCATTGAGGGTCATCCATGGGAAAGCCAGCGCCTATTTTTACGCGTGAAACATTTGTTTTCTTTCGCGACCTTGCGCGGAATAACCGCAAAGCGTGGATGGACGCAAACCGCGAACATTATCAGGAGTTCGTCGTAAAGCCTTTTCGGCGCCTCCTCGAAGAGCTGAGCCCAGCCATCCTTGAAATTGATTCGCGCTTCGACACCGCCGGGCGCGGTAATTTCTCGCGCATCAATCGCGACATTCGTTTCGCTAAGGATAAAACGCCTTACCGCGCGCAGATGTATCTGAAAGTTTCCACGCCATTTGCCGGTGAGGGCGAAACCGGAGAACTGTACGTGGGGATTTCCGCGGATTCGGTGACGGCTGGCTTTCGTATCTATTCCGGATCGAAGCGCAAGGATTCGGCGCTTGGCCAAATCGCGGATGCGCGGAGCCTCGCGGAGCCCAAGTGGGCGGCGCAGCAGAAAAAGCGGCTCGGCCGCCGCTATGAGAGTTATTGGTACGCGATGGAGAAAAAGGAGTGGAAACAGCACGACGGCTGGCCGTCGACCGCTGAGGAATGGAAGCAGCTTCAAGCGTGGATCGTGCGGAAGAAGCTGAAGCCTGCGGATGCGATGAATGCGAACTTTGCAAAGGGAGTCGTAAAAATATTTCGCGAGCTCTACCCGTTGGTGCGGTTTACTTCCCTGGCTGATTGAGGATTATAACGAATTGGAGAATCGATGAAAAAACGAGGCGTGCATTTGTCGAGCGGGATTGTACTTACGAGAATTGTTGCGCTTGCGGCGCTGCTTCACCCTCTTTTCTCCGCGCCTGGAATCGCGCAGGAGCCAGCCTCCGGCAAGGACTGGCCCAAAGCGGCTCCGTCCCAATTCGCTTTCAACGCGGACAAGCTTGCGGCGTTCGACGCGGATATTTCTGGCGGAAAATACGGCCTCGTGGATAGCATGCTGGTGCTGCGCTGCGGCACTTCGGTCTATGACAAAACCTACGCGCACGATTACGGGCAGATTTATGGCGAACGCGCCAAGAAAGAAGGGCCGCTGAATCACGACCTGCATGGCCCGTACAATTATTTCAGCACGGAGTATCATCCGTTTTACCGCGGCAGCGATTTGCACACGATGCAGTCGGTATCAAAAACGGTTACGTCGATCACGATCGGCATTGCCAAAACGCGGAATGATTTTTCGGTGAGCCTGGATACGCCCATTATCAAATACTTTGATGCCCATAAAGTTGCCAATCTCGACGATCGAAAGAAACGGATCACCATTCGCCAACTGCTGACGATGACGGCGGGGATCGAATGGCACGAAGATGTGCCCTATGACGACCCGAAAAACTCGGCGGACATCATGGAAGGGAGCCACGATTGGGTGGAGTACGCGATAAACCAGCCAATGGCCAGCGAGCCGGGAACGAAATGGGTGTACAGCAGCGGCGCGACGGAACTGCTGGCGCATATCTTCAAGAAGGCCACGGGCAAAAACGTGGATGACTACGCGGCGGAACATCTCTTCAAACCGCTCGGGATGCGCTACTTCTGGAAGCACACGCCGACGGGTCTGCCAGACACGGAAGGCGGACTGTATCTTTCCGCGCACGACGTGGCGAAGCTGGGGCAGCTTTATCTGAAAGGCGGGATGTGGGAAGGCAAAGAGATTGTGTCTGACTCGTGGATCAAGGATTCCGTTTCGGGGCACATGACGGCGGGAGATAACTGGAAATATGGGTACCTGTGGTGGCTGCAGTCGTTCGGAAGCGCGCCGGATGATGTGGCATGGGAAGCGCGGGGATTTGGCGGGCAGCAACTGATCGTCGTGCCGGCTTACGACATGGTCGCGGTCTTTACCGGGTGGGACATCCTGCCGCCAGCCGCAGACAAGCCGCGCCTGCATGATTTTCTGGATCGCACACTTGGGACAGCGAACCGGTTTTTTGGATGTACGGAATAGTCTGGATCGTGAGTTGGGCGATCATGGCGCCCAGAGGCGAAGGCCAATGAGATGCCATGACGCGATGAAGAGAGTTAGCACGCAGCAGGCCAGAGAGACGAGCAGTGAGTGGATGCGTGTGCCGGTATGAATTTCAGTGTTTGGGACGCGCACAGCGAGAAATAGTCCGTAGAGCGAGAGAAGCGGAAACAGCACGCTGAACGCGAAAATTCCTGCGGTCCAAATGGTGAGCTTGCCTGTATCGGCGCCACCCAGTTTCGTAAAGCAGAAAACTAATCCCAACAAGCAGAGCGTGGCGATAAGCGGAACCGTGCGGACGATCAGGTGCTGAACGTCTTTCATAGCGCCAAACAGTTTGCGCAGAACCCAAATCAGCGCAAAGAGCAGAGAAGTGGCCATCAGCAAGAAGCAGAGGACGAGCAAGCCAAGGCGCGCGTAGGGCCAGGCGATGCCAGTGCGCTCACCATAGCCGAAGCCTTCCAGGCCATCGCTGGTGAAGACCATGTGTCCTTTGCTGTCGGTGACAAAAACGGAAGTCGCTTCCGGTTCTTTTTCGCCGCGGAAGAAATTCTTGCCAACAGGGAGCAGGACTTCGGGCTTTCCGAAGAAGGAAGAGCGGGTGAGCTGGCCGTTGATCACTCTGATGCGAAGGCCGCCTGTCAATTCGTCGATAAATGCGACCCATTGAGAGCGCGGAGAGCCCGGGGCGTAATAACCGGCGAACTTTTCCAAGTCGGCGGGAGCGGCGGAAATTGCGGGCTGCTGCGGTTTTGGGAAATCCTTGGAGAGGAAGCCGATGGAGAGGCGATTGAGATCGAGGATCGCCTGATAGGAATGCGTGCTGTTCAAGAGGACGACGTAACCCCAATTTTGTTCGGGCATGTAGCGATAGGTGGAGATGAAGCCGTCGATGCCGCCATCATGGCCGTGAGTCACGACACCGCCGACGACTTCGGTGTAGTTCGCGAGGCCGTAGCCGAGGCGCAGGCCATTTTTCGCGGCGAGAGTGGATTCCACGGATTCCATGCGGATGATGGATTCCGGCTTCAGGAGCTGGGCGTCACCGGCTTTTCCGCGGCGGAGGAAAAATTGAACGAGCTTGGCTAGTTCGCCGGGCGAGGCTTTAAGATCGCCGGCGGGTCGCAAGTAGATGTAGGGAAAACCCAGGGCGCGCGGGGGATCGCCGTCGTACGCGGTGGCGAGAGCGGCTTTGTCTGCATCGGTGAAGGGGAAGTCGGCGACGTTCATGCCGAGCGGACGAAGGATCGTTTCTCGGATATAGAGATCGAAAGGTTTGCCGGCAGTTTTTTCGATGAGATAGCCAGCAATGCCGAAGCCTGGATTGGAGTAGGACATGCGCGTGCTCGGGGGCCAGCGGACGTCCTGCGGCTCGGTGAATCGCTTGAAGACATCGAGGAGCGGAAAATCGTAAGGGTCGGTGAAGTTGTAGACTTCGGACGCTTGCATGTCGTCGAAGCCCGCGGTGTGTTCGAGCAAATTGACAATGCGCACTGGATTGGTGGATTCCCATTGATTTTTTACTGGAATTTCCGGTGCGACGTCCTGGAGGCGCGCTTCGAGATTGATTTTTCCTTCTTCCTGGAGTTTGAGGATGGCGAGCGAGACGAAGGATTTGCTGATCGAGCCGACGCGGAATTCCGTGTCGCAGGTGATGTCGCGGCCGGAGGCTACGTCTGCTTTGCCTAATCCGCCGCACCAGAGGAGTTCGCCGTTGGAGACGAGCGCGAAGCCTGCGCCCGGAAGGTGAGCCTTGTCGATGACGTCCTTCATGGCTTTTTGGAGTTCGGGAAGAGTTTTTGGATGCGGCAGATCTTCTTTTTGCTGAGCGGCAGCGATTGAGGGCATCAGGAAGAGCGCAGAAGAAAGCAGAGACACGAACAGCCGTGGTTGGGAGAGGCGCATGGATGCTCCTTGAAACATATGTTTCGCGAACGTGGGAGCATTCTATAAGGTAGCAGGCGCAGCACAAGGGGAAATGCGGGGCTGACTGATGGAGCGGCGAGGCGTGGGCGGATTGACGAAGCTACTGTAGTCGCATACGATGCCGCGGGTTGTTGCGCTGCTTCGGCCTTTGTGAAAGAGGAGATTCTTGCCGATGAGATATCGCGATTTGGGATTGGGACTTGCTTCGCTGATTCTGCTGGGTGCATCGTTCGCGTCGGCGCAGCAAACGCCGGCGTCCGCGCCTCCGAAGCCCGCGGAGAAGCCCGCCGATAAAGCCGCGGAGAAACCGAAAGACGACAAGAAAGCCCCGCCTGAAGATAAGGTTGTGCAGACGAGGCATACGGCGCGGATCGGCGGGCAGGAGATCAAGTACACGGCGACGACGGGAACGCTGGTGATGAAAACGGAAGAAGGCGATCCGAAAGCGACTGTATTTTACGTTGCGTATACGAGGGACGACGTAAGCGATGTGGCGCAACGGCCGGTGACATTTACGTTTAATGGCGGACCGGGTTCGGCTTCGGTGTGGTTGCACCTTGGAGCGTTTGGTCCGCGGCGTGTGGACATGGGCGATGCGGGATCGCTCTTGCCGCCACCTTACAAACTGGTGGACAACGAGTCTTCGCTGCTGGATGTGACGGATCTGGTTTTCATCGATCCGGTTTCGACGGGCTTTAGCCGGCCTGCTCCCGGAGAGTCGCCGAATCAGTTCCACGGGCTTGAGGAGGACGTGGAGTCGGTGGGCGATTTCATCCGGCTTTATGCGACACGCAACAAGCGGTGGTCTTCGCCGAAATTTCTTGCGGGCGAAAGTTACGGGACGACGCGGGCGGCGGGACTTTCGGGCTATTTGCAGCGGCGATATGGAATGTATCTCAACGGAATTATTCTGGTTTCCACGATTTTGAATTTCGAGACTACGGAATTCGACAGCGGGAATGATTTGCCGTACATCCTCATTCTGCCGACGTATACTGCGATTGCGTGGTACCACAAAAAACTGCCTGCGGATTTGCAAGGTGATTTACATAAGGCGGTCGATGAGTCGGTGAGCTTCGCGAAGGGCGAATACACGAGCGCTTTGATGGCGGGGGATGGCTTGTCGAGCGCGAAGCACACGGAGATGGTGCAGCATCTCGCACGACTGACTGGACTTTCTGCGGATTACATCGAGCGCACCAACATGCGCGTGGAGATCGAGCGGTTTACGAAGGAGCTGTTGCGCGCTGAGCGTCGTACGGTTGGGCGCATCGATGGGCGATTTACGGGGATTGACAAGGATGCTGCCGGCGAAACGCCGGAATATGATCCGAGTATTGCTGCGATTATCGGGCCGTACACGGCGACATTGAACGACTACGTGCGCAGCGACCTGAAATTTGACAGCGATTTGCCTTACGAGGTTTTGACCGGGCGGGTGTATCCCTGGAGCTACAGGAAATACGAAAATCGCTACGTGGATGTGGGGGAGACGCTGCGCAGCGCGATGACACAGAATCCGTTCCTGCATGTATTCGTGGCGAAGGGCTACTATGATCTAGCCACACCGTTTTTTGCGGCGGAATATACGTTCGATCATCTAGGGCTTGATCCTTCTTTGCGGAATCACCTGACTCAGGCGTTCTATGAGTCGGGGCATATGGTTTATGCGCACATGCCTTCGCTAGCGAAGTTGAAGCAGGACACCGCGCAATTTATTCGTGCAAGCTCGGGGAAATGAAGCGCGTCCTTAAATTTCTGGCGTGGGTGGGAGTCGCGCTGCTTGGGGGTGGCGCGCTGGCAACGATTGCGCTGACCCGCGGCGAGCAATTGAATGCTACGTGGTTTGTGGTGGCTTCGGTTTGCTGCTACCTGGTTGCGTATCGTTTCTATTCGGCGTTCATTGCGGCGCGCGTTTTGGCGCTCGATGACAAGCGCGCCACTCCTGCCGAGCGGCACGACGATGGGCGCGATTTTGTGCCTACCAACAAGTGGGTTCTCTTCGGTCACCATTTTGCGGCGATTGCGGGGCCTGGGCCGCTGGTCGGACCGACGCTTGCCGCGCAGTTTGGCTATTTGCCGGGAACGCTGTGGTTGATTGCCGGCGCGGCGCTGGCGGGATGCGTGCAGGATTTTGTGATTTTGTTTTGTTCGATCCGGCGAGATGGGAAATCGCTGGGCGAAATGGCACGCGAAGAGGTGAGCGCGCGCGGCGGACTGATTGCGCAGATCGCGGTCCTGGCGATCATGGTGATTTTGCTGGCGGTCGTGGCGCTCGTGATAGTGAATGCTCTGAAATCTTCGCCATGGGGCACGTTTACGCTGGCGATGACGATTCCGATCGCACTGCTGCTCGGTTTGTATTTGCGATTTGTGCGGCCGGGGCGCGTGCTGGAAGCGTCATTGTTTGGCGTGGCGCTCGTGATGTTTGCGGTGGTGGCGGGGCAGTGGGTGGCGGCATCGCCGTCGTGGGCGCGAGCGTTTACGTTGAGCGGGATCTCGCTGGCATTCGTGATTATCGCGTATGGTTTTGCGGCGGCAGTGCTTCCGGTTTGGTTGCTGCTTGCACCGCGCGATTATCTAAGCGCGTTTATCAAAACTGGAGCCATTCTATGTCTGGCGGCGGGAATTCTTTTTGTGCGGCCGCATATCATGATGCCGCCGCTTACGAAGTTTATTGATGGAAGCGGTCCCGTCTTCGCGGGGAAGATTTTTCCGTTTTGCTTTATCACTATCGCGTGCGGGGCGGTCAGCGGATTTCATTCGCTGATTTCGTCGGGCACGACTCCGAAAATGATTTTGCGCGAGGGGCAAGCGCGGCTGATCGGCTACGGTGCGATGCTGCTGGAGTCGTTTGTCGGAGTGATGGCGATGGTGGCGGCGTGTGCGATGCCGCCAGGAGTCTATTTTGCGATTAACAGTCCGGCGGGCGTCGTTGGAAGTACGCCGGAAGCCGCGGCTGCGACCATCAGCACTTGGGGATACCATCTCGACGCGCAGACGATGACGAATCTGGCGCATGCGGTGGGTGAGCAGACTTTGCTGAATCGGGCCGGCGGCGCGCCTTCACTGGCTGTGGGAATGGCGCAGATTTTTTCGAATACCATCGGCGGCGAGAGATTGATGAGCATCTGGTATCACTTCGCGATCATGTTCGAGGCGCTGTTTATCCTCACGGTGCTGGATGCCGGGACGCGCGTAGGACGTTTTATGGTGCAGGAACTTGGCGGACGGGTGTGGAGACCGCTGGCGCGGCGGTCGTGGATGCCGGGGAGTTTGCTTTCGAGCGCGGTCATTGTCGGGGCTTGGGGATACTTTTTGTATCAGGGCGTTGTTGATCCGCTCGGGGGGATCAATTCCCTGTGGCCGCTGTTTGGGATTGCCAATCAGTTGCTGGCGTCGGTGGCGCTCGTGGTGGCGACGACGATTTTGCTGAAGATGAAACAGATACGGTGGATGTGGATCACGATGGTGCCGATGGCGTGGCTGGTGGCGGTGACGATGACGGCGAGCTACCAGAAGATTTTCGATGCGAGCCCCAATCTTGGGTTTCTGGCCAAGGCTAATTCGCTCGCCGCGCAGGTCTCCGCCGGGCAGATTGCGGCCGCCAAGGTTGCCGAGACGCAACGGCTGATTTTCAACCAGCGTTTGGACGCGGTGGTGACTGGGGTTTTGGCGCTGATGATCCTTGTGCTTATCGTGGAGGCGGTAGTGCAGTGGTACTCGATTTTGAGTGGGCGACGCGAGGCGGTGCTGCACGAGCGGCCTTACGTCGCGACGCAGTGGGCTGAGGGATTTAAGGGCACGGCGTACGGAGACGACTGATGCGGGTGACGCAGATGCGGCAAACGGCAAAATTGGCCACACGATGGGTTCGCCGCTTCTGGCAGGGCTTGCGCGAGTGGTGCGGCGATGCGGCGTACGAGCGCTATCTGCGTTCGAAAGGCCGGGAGGACGCGGAGTGCCGCACACTTACCGCCGAAGAGTTTTACGTCGAGCAAATCAACCGGCGCTATTCCCGCCCCAACCGCTGCTGCTGATATGGCTCTTGTCTTTGACGGTTTCTCGCCCTAGAATTTGCAACAATTTCTCGGCCCACCTACTTCTTTCCGACGGAGGCACAAATGGCTATCGATATGGATAAGCTTCACGAATTTCTTGGGAGGGCAATTGTCGATTTTGGAGCGACGTTCAACGCGGCGCTGATTCGAATCGGCGACAAGCTCGGCTTGTATAAAGGACTGGCCGCGGGCGGGCCGCAAACGCCGGCAGAGCTGGCGAAGCGCACCGGGACTGTGGAGCGTTACGTTCGCGAGTGGTTGAGTGCGCAAGCGGCAGGCGGGTACGTGACGTACGATCCGGTTACGGGGAAATTTCACCTTAGCGAAGAACAGGCTTTCGCAATGGCGGATGACAATAGTCCCGCGTTCATGCCCGGAGCGTTCCAAGTGGCGCTGGCGGCCATCAAAGCGGAGGATGCGCTAGCCGAAAGATTTAAGACCGGTGAAGGACTCGGCTGGCATGAACACCACGCCGAACTCTTTGTAGGCACGGAAAGATTTTTTCGGCCTGGCTATGCGGCAAATCTGATCGCCGCGTGGATTCCCGCGCTGGAAGGCGTGGATGAAAAGCTGAAGAGCGGGGCGCGCGTGGCCGATGTGGGGTGCGGTCTGGGCGCATCCACGATTCTGATGGCGAAGTCGTATCCGAAGTCGGAGTTCGCGGGATTCGATTACCACGACAAATCGATTGAGACGGCGAAACAGCGCGCGCACGAAGCGGGCGTGGGCGAACGGATCAAATTTGAAGTCGCGAGCGCGAAATCGTTTCCCGGAAAGGACTATGACTTCGTGACGTTTTTCGATTGTTTGCACGACATGGGCGATCCCGCAGGAGCTTCCGCGCACGTTCACAGCCGGCTGAAGAAGGACGGAACGTGGATGATTGTCGAGCCGTTTGCCGGCGACAAGCTGGAGGACAATCTCAATCCGATTGGACGTGCGTTTTACGGAGCGTCGACGCTTTTGTGCACGCCGGCGTCGCTGTCGCAGGAAGTGGGGCTGGCGCTGGGCGCTCAGGCTGGGGAGAAGCGGTTGAAGGAAGTGGTGAGCAGCGGCGGCTTTACGCGATTCCGGCGGGCTACGCAGACTCCGTTCAATCTGGTGTTTGAGGCGCGGCCGTAATCACCAGTGCGTGGAGGTTGCCAGTTAAAGCTCTTCCTGGCTCTCGTTTTCGTGCTTGATGGGCCCTTTCTTGTGCGTGATTTTCACGCTGTGGGCGCGGATGCCCGCGATGATCGCGCGGCGCATTTCGACAGGCAGCATCTCGGGCGAGAAGACACCTGCTAATTCACGTGGAAAATATTTAATGAAAAGCGCGGCGACGTGAGCGGTGGCATAGGCAACCGGTGTGGTGTAGCGGCCTTGCCGGCGGATCTGGTAAAGAGTGGGGAAAATCGCGTCGGCGCGGATGAGAAGATGCTCGTCTTCCTTTGCGCCACGCTTCGTGCCGCACACCAGAGCTGACGCTGAAAACCGTGCATTTTGCAGGACGCCCTGGCGGATCAGGTTCGCAATCACGCGCGGGGACGACGTTTGCGGGAAACGATGCCGGACGATGCCTCGGGACTTCGATAATTTTCCCTGCTTATACCATCGGCGCAAGCGATCGAATTCGTTGCCGCCGATTTTTACGTCCATATCACTCATGGGGATGTTGTAGGGGAGCGTGGCAACTTCGTCCTGGGCGGCGAGGACTACGCTGGCGTTGCCGATGGGATCTGGGAAGCGGAATTTTTCCAGTTCGGCGAAGCGCTTGGCCATGAGGAATTTTCCGCTGCGATAGATGCGCGGGTGTGAGATGGCTTCGTCGAAGGAGACTTCCGGCGACCATTGCGAGATGGGGTCGTCGCTTTCGGTGCTTTCGTAGAGGCGGATGTGCACGGAATGGACTTCGTCGAGCATTTCGGCGGCGCGCTTGACCAGGAGGTTGGTCAGGCCGGGGGCAGCGCCTGCGTTGATGAGGGCAGCGCGGTTTTTTTCTTCGAAGCGTTTCGTGTAGGTGAATTGTTCGGCTTTGAAGGGGTTACGGGTGAGGTGTGAACTCAGGTCTACATAGTGGGCGCGGAGGCGGAGGGCGGCGCGCATCACGATTTGATTGAAGACCGAGGCGGAGGCGTTGACGATGAGTTGGCAGTCCTGGGCAGCGCGGACGATGCCGCGGAGGTTTCTAGCGTTGACCTCGGCGATGGGGATGGGGCTCTTTTCGCCGAGGAAACGGCGGCCGCGAACGGGGTCACGGTCGCCACACCAGACCGTATGTCCTTGACGTTGCAGCAGTTCTGCCAGAAGTGAACCGGTGGCGCCGGCTCCGAGCACGAAGATCCGCATGGCGTGGGAAAAACTCTATCACACTCCCCGGTTCAGGCTCACGCAAGGCGTCCAGGTTGTATGAATTGCACCCCGTTGGGTTGCGGCGTAGACTGAAAGGGAACTCCGATTCCTGCGGCCTACGGGAGAGACAGCCTAGGGCGCAGGGGCGATGCTTCGGCGGTGGCGTTTTGCGACCGCGAGGCTGAGGGTACGGGTGGAAACGCCTGGGCCTCCCGTGCTTGGAAAGGAGCGATTCGACGGAAATGGGTATATTTCCGTCGTGCGCCCGCATCCAAGCTTTCGGATCGGGCAATCTTGTTTTAGACGGGGCGAAGGAATTTGGGCGGTCACTTTCCCGATGCAAACTTGCGATGACTCTTCTCGATAAATTCGGGCGTCAGATTACGGACCTGCGAATTTCGATCACGGACCGGTGCAACTTTCGGTGTGTGTACTGCCGGTCGGCCGATCCGGAGAATTATCGCGATCACGACGAAATTCTTTCGTGGCCGGAGTTGGACCGGCTTGCGCACATTTTTCTAGGCCTCGGTATTCACAAGATTCGCATTACAGGCGGAGAGCCGCTGGTGCGCGCGGGCGTGGAGGATTACATTGCGCGGCTGCATGCGCTGGGCGTCGAGGATCTTTCGATGACCACCAACGGACATTTGTTGGCGGAACGGTGCGAGCGGTTGATTGAAGCGGGGCTGCGGCGGATCAATATCAGCCTCGATTCGCTTGATACTGACAAGTTTGAGCGCATTACGCGGACAAAATCGTTTGACGCCGTGATGCATGGCATCGACGTGGCGCAGAAATCGCGGCTGGGGCCTGCGAAAATCAATGCGGTGCTGGTGCGCGGGTTGAACGACGACGAAGTGGAAGCGTTTGGCGAGTTTTCGCGCGAGCGCGGCGTGATCATGCGTTTCATCGAGTTCATGCCGCTGGACGCTGACCGAACGTGGACGCGCAAACATGTGGTGCCGGCCGCAGAAGTTTATGAGCGCATCCACGCACGGTGGCCTTTGGTACAAATCCCGCACGAGCGGAGCGAGACGGCGCGCAAGTATCGCTTTGCCGATGGTGCTCCGGGAGAGATTGGCTTGATTGCGCCCGTGACGCAGCCTTTCTGCGGCCACTGTTCGCGCATTCGCCTGACCGCGGATGGGAAGCTGCGAACCTGCCTCTTCAGCAAGGATGACCACGATCTGCGCGGACTGCTCCGGGAGGGCGCGGCGGACGACGACATCGTGACCTACATACGGTCCATCGTGGACGAGAAAGAAGAAGGACACCGCATCAACGCACCGGACTTCCTGCCGCCCACGCGCACCATGGTTTTTATCGGCGGATAAGGAATGATTGAGGAAGCGCACGTGAGTTCGACTCGTGAACTAATCATGACGGTTTACAAAGCCTTCAAGGCCCGTGACATTCCCGGGGTTCTGGCCAAAATGCACGCGGATGTGGACTGGCCGAATGGGATGGAAGGCGGGAGTGTGCATGGGCACGGCGGCGTGCGCGAGTATTGGGAGCGTCAGTGGAAGATGGTTGATCCTCATGTCGAGCCCATGCGGATTGAGGACGACGAGTCAGGGAGAACGGTAGTCACCGTGCAGCAAGTGGTGCGCGATCTGGGTGGCAACGTGCTTTTCGACAGGCTCGTAGAGCATGTGTATTCGATCAGAGATAATCTGATTCAGGGCATGGAAATCCGGGAAACGGTCTCCGGGACAAGCACCCAGGACTGAGCTAAGTCGCGTCCTAAAATTCATACTTCTCGACCACCCAATGAGTTTGCGTTAGCATCAAATTCAGAAGAGCCGAAACGGCGGAGATAGCTCGGACGGACCATGGCAGACGAAGACGACGAAGAGGGACAGGACGAGACACCCGAACCGGAGCCGCGGCTATTCACGCTCACGGAAGCAGAGCGTGCACGGCGGGAGATCGAGCCTTTTCTCGTGGAAGCCATAGACTGCCGGAAGAAATTGTCCGGCCTAGAGACGGATCTCACGGCGGTTTCCGCGCGCATCATGATGATGGGCGGTATGATTGTTCCTTACGAAAAATTGGCGGCGCTGCGCGTGGAACATCAGCAGCTTGCGGAGTCTCTGAAATCGGCGCTGAACCGTATTCTCGAGACAGGCTGCGTCATCAAAGACCTCGACGTGGGGCTGCTCGATTTTCCCGCCGTGATTGACAACGAGGACGTCTATCTCTGCTGGAAGCTGGGCGAGGACCGCATCCGTTTTTATCACCGGCAGGACGAAGGATTTGCCGGGCGCAAGCCGCTTGACCCGCGCGACCTCGGCCCCGGCGACATCGTGCAGTAGGCTGAGTTTCCGATTGGATTCCCTTTTCGCGATCGTTTGCTTTCTATTAGAAATGGCGCCTGTTCGCGGCGTCTTTTGGAACGAAAGGAATTCTCGTGTCATCGCATCCTGAAAACCGGCTGAAGGATTCCGCCAGCCCTTACTTGCGTTCGGCGGCTCACCAGCCGATTGACTGGCACGAGTGGGGAGACACTGCGTTCGCGCGGGCGGCGTCCGAAGACAAGCCCATACTTCTGGATATTGGAGCGGTGTGGTGCCACTGGTGCCATGTCATCGATCGCGAGAGTTACGAGAATTCCGAAATCGCCAAAATCATCAATGAGCATTTTGTGGCCGTGAAAGTGGATCGCGATGAGCGTCCGGATGTGGATGCGCGCTATCAATCGGCAGTCAGCGCGATTTCAGGGCAGGGTGGTTGGCCACTGACTGGATTTCTGCTGCCCAACGGAAAGCCGTTTTTCGGGGGCACTTATTTTCCGCCCGAAGATCAGATGGGGCGGCCTGGATTCAGGCGCATACTCCTGGCCGTTGCGGATTCTTACAAGAATAAGAGGTCTGAACTTGTACGCGCTGCAGACCATTTAGCCGATGCTGTCGCGCAAGCAGAAGTCTTTACTGGAGCGCGCGGAGAGTTTGATCCGGGCGTTGTGGATGCACAGATCACCTCGGTCACGCAGCAGTTCGACATCAAGAATGGCGGTTTTGGCCGGGCGCCGAAATTCCCTCATTGCTCGGCGGTCGATTTGGTTCTGGAGCTGTACCAGCAGACAAAGGAAAAGCATCTGCTGGCCATGGTTGAGACGACGCTCGAAAAAATGGCCGGCGGCGGAGTTTACGATCAGCTTGCGGGTGGTTTTCACCGGTATTCCGTGGATGAACGCTGGCTCGTGCCGCACTTCGAAAAAATGTCGTATGACAATTCGGAGTTGCTACGCAATTACCTGCACGGCTGGCAGGTGACGCAGAATCCTGTTCTGCGCGAAACGGCGGAAGGCATTATCGGCTGGGTGAATGAAGTTCTGTCCGACCAGGAGAAAGGTGGCTTTTACGCCAGCCAGGATGCGGATTATTCGCTCGCTGATGACGGAGACTACTTCACCTGGACGCTCGACGAGCTGCGAGCCTCGCTGTTGCCGGACGAAGCGCGCGTCATGGAGTTGTACTACGACGTCGAGCCGCATGGCGAAATGCATCACAATCCGGCGAAGAATGTGTTGTGGATTGCCAGCAATGCCGCGGGCATTGCCAAGCGGCTTGGCTTGGACGAAGCCTCTGTGCGCCTGATGATTGCGAAATGTAAAGGCAAGATGCTGGCAGCTCGGCTGCCGCGGCCGACGCCGTTCGTCGATAAGACGATGTATGTTTCGTGGAATTCGATGTTTGTCTCCGGGTATCTGGGCGCGGCAAGAGCTCTTGATGGCTCGATGAGTGAGAGCTGCCGCGCATTTGCGCTCAAAACGATCGAGCGAATGCTGAAAGAGGTCTGGAGTGAAAGTCGCGGGTTTGGGCATCGCATTGGAGGGCCTGCGCTGGATGGGTCGCTCGACGATCAAGTCTTCAGCGTGCTGGCTTTGCTGGATGCTTATGAAGCGACGCTTGAACCCCACTATTTTGCCGCGGCGCAAAAAACGATGGATATTGCAATCGAGCGCTATGGCGACGCGGAGGGCGGAGGCTTTTTCGATCGGCCATCCGATGCCGCGCCGATGGGCGGCCTCGATGTGCGCCGCAAGCCGTTTCAGGATTCGCCGACGCCTGGAGCCAATTCGGTCGCGGCGATTGCGTTGATTCGCATGCATGCGTTCACAGGCGATGTGCGCTACTACGACTTTGCGCGGAAAACACTGGAAGCGTTTGCGGGGATCGCGACGCAGTATGGCATGTTTGCCGCGACCTACGGTCTTGCGGCTACGCTTTTCGCGCATCACCCGTTGCAGGTTGTGATTACGGGCCGCGCCGATGATCCTGCCGTGAAAGCACTCGAAGAAGCGGCGCACGGCGTCTATCGTTTTGGAAAGTCGGTCTTGCGACTCACGCCCGGGGGTTCGCTAGCGAATTTTGCGGGCGCGCTGAAAGAAACTTTGCCGCATCTTCCGGCCGATAAAGCGATGGCTGTCGTTTGCTCGGGACAAACTTGCTTGCCGCCGACCAACGATCCTGCGCAGCTCACCGCGATGCTGCAAAATGGCGCCGCCGGGGCTGCCGGCTCATAGTTCATTCGCGCATTTTGCCTCTGGGGCGCAGCAATGCAGCGCCCCTACAAACGACCACGCCCCCAATTCGGGTACGAATTTGCAGGACTTTATCGCCAAAAGAAAGCGGGCCTGATCCTAAGGGACCCTGCCCGCTCTTCGCTACACTTTGCGTTCGTTGATTCCTACTTTTTGGGACGCGATTCGGGTGGGACGAGGCCGTTGCTTCGGTAATAGACGACCAACTGGCCGTAGTGCTCGCCCGAATGTTCGATCAATCCGTAGGCCAAATCGTACAAGCGGTCGAGGTGCGGCCCGCCATCATTCACGGCTTCGTTCAACCCCTTATCGCCTTTTGACTTAATGATGTCCGCGCCGTCCTGAACGCATTTTCTGACGAAGGCCACAATTTGCGCTTTGGTTTGCAACTGGTCGCGCTTTGGATCATCCGCATAACGCGGTTTCTGCCCTAGCGCAGTATCCGTGAAGTAGTACATGGACGCCGACGCATGGATCATGTTCGCCGCAAACGATCGCGAATCCGGATGCGGCTTGTATTCATACTTGTCCTCGGGAAAATCTTCGGCCATGGCAATCAGCTTTCTTCCAATGTCGTTCCAGGCATCCAGAACGGCTTGCGATGGGCTTGGGGCGGGTTTGGGCGGTGCTTTCTTGGCGTCCTGGGCTGCAGCGGGCATCGCCGCAAGCACCACCGCAATCAGCAGGGCGCCCCACCTACTCAGATTCTTCATCGGTTCTCTCCTCATCTTTCTCAGCTGCGGGCCTGCTTTGGGTTTGCAATCGGCCAACTTTGGCAGGCATACGTTCTCAGACGGGTCCAGCGGCAAAGTGTTTCTCCCAACGAGCGTGACGACCTGACCTTCTGGCCGGGTTCATCTTACGCAGGTCACCCTATCGCGTCGTGGGAAATCGGAGGGACAGAGCGTGGTAAGCTAAGAGTTTGCTTCTGGGGGACTCGCTACTTGAACTGGGCCTGGCTGATAGTTCGCAGCGCGATCATGATTGGAGTCCTGGGACTGCTGTTTCTCTCGCAGCGGTTCTGGTATCGGGCTATTTGGCGCGTGACGTCGAATTGGGGTAGCCAGGGCCTGCGCGTGGCCGCTCGCTTGATTTACGTCATTCTTCTGTTGCTCAGTATCGCCGCAACGGCGGACGGGTTTCGCATGGGGGGTGGCCATATTATTCTGCGCGGCACGCTGATAACGATTTTCGCGGGTTTGTGGTTTTTCAGCGCGCTCTTTGCTTACCTGGCGGTTATAGCCGTCCGGGGAATCGATCGAATCTGGGGTTGGATGCGTGCAGCCTACCAGCTGAAAAGTAAACCGGCGCCTTCGCTTTCGTCAGATTCAGCTGCACCGGCCACCCCAGGCACGGGTACTTCAGCGGATGCGGCAGAGTTGATTCCCAATCCTTCGCGCCGCTACTTTTTCAAGACTGCTACCGCTCTCGCCGGGGCTGGACCGTTTCTTACCGCTGTCTATGGTTTTGCGGCGGAGCGCCTGCACTACCAGGTGTATCGCGTGGAAGTCCCGTTGCCCAATCTGCCAGCCGGGCTTGATGGCATGAAGATTGTGCAGCTTAGCGACATTCATTTGAGCGGCTACATGCCACGCGCACAGGTGCTCCGCGCCGTGGATATGGCGAATGACCTGGGCGCGGATATTGCGCTGGTGACCGGAGACTTTATCACCGGAGCCAGCGACCCGATTGCTGATTGCATCGAAGAAGTGTCCAGGTTGCGCGCGCCACTTGGAGTTTGGGGCTGCAACGGAAATCACGAGATTTATGCAAGGGCGGAAGACACGGCGCAATATCTCTTCGCGCAATCGGGAATGAAGCTCCTTCGGAGCGAGAACGCCCAACTTGAATTTCGCGGCGCGCAGTTCAATCTGATTGGTGTGGATTATCAGCGCGAGCGCACGACAGGCGGCCGCCGGGTGCAAGTGCTTCAGCACGTCGAGCCTTTGGTACGCCGGGACATGCCGAATATTCTTCTATCGCATAATCCCAACTCGTTTAACCGGGCTGCGGAGCTTGGAATCGAGTTGTCGCTCGCCGGGCACACTCACGGCGGGCAGATTCAGGTGGAAATCCTGGACCACCGGCTCAGCCCCGCGCGATTTATCACCGACTACGTGGCGGGGCTATATCAGCGGCCGATGTTCGCGGCGGCGCCAGACGAGAGGGCGTCTTCCGCTGGCTCCGTGTTCGAGAGGAATCACGGCTCGCTGTTCCCGAACCAGTCGACGGCCATGGCGTCCATTTATGTGAATCGCGGGCTGGGCACGGTGGGGGCGCCGGTGCGCCTGGGTGTGCCGCCCGAAATTACGCTGCTGACACTTCGCAGAGCCTAGGTCGGCGGGCGGGTTTTTCTGCCACAATTCCAAAGAGTCAAAAATTACCTGGAATAAATTTCTCCAATCTTCAGTATTCAAATTAGTGATTGCTTACGGTATTTAGGAGAGTAAAGGCTCTTCTACATGGTCCGATTCCTCTAAGTCATGCGTTCTCAAGCGGAAAATTCTCCATAAAAAAATGATGTGGGCTGGAAGTAAAGTTGCAACTTAGAGCAGTTTGCCCAGCCAGATGAGAAGTCAAGCGCGAGCACATGAATACGTTTGCCTCGCGGTTCAAAACTCGATCTGGAGGAAAATGCAATGGGGTACGTGTCTAAGTCGTGGAAATTCTTGGTGGTACTTGCAGTTGGTCTTTCCTTGCTCCCCTATGTGACAAAAGCGCAACACTACACGCAAACAAACCTGGTTTCCAACATCGCTGGCCAGGCTCCTGTTCAGGACGTCAACCTGCAGAATCCCTGGGGACTGGTTGCCAGCCCGGGCGGCAGTCCTTGGTGGGTTTCCAACAACGCAGACGGTACTTCCACCCTTTATTCCATCAGCGGAACAGGCGCGAGCCTCTCAGCCGCCATCATCCCGATTAACCCTGCTCCCAACGAATTCGTAGCGGTCCCGAACGCCCCCAGCCAGCCGGCGCCGGGCTCTCCTTCTGGAATCATGTTTAACGGCAGCACTACGGATTTCCTCCTTGCTCCCGGTGCCCCGGCCGTTTTCATCTTTGTTACGGAAGATGGGACGATACAAGGTTGGAATCCGGGAGTGAACCGCGCCAGTGCGGTTATCGTGGTGGACCATTCCCAAGTTCCCAACGCCGCCAATGGCGCCGTTTACAAGGGCGCCACAATTGCCGAGATTGATGGCAACGAATACATTCTGGTTGCCAATTTCCGCAGCGGCAAAATCGATGTGTTCGATGCGAACTTCAAGCAAGTTCATTTTCCGGAAGAAAGATTTGATGACGACAACATTCCCCGTGACTACGCCCCTTTCAACGTGCAGGGCGTCGGACCCAACATTTACGTAACTTATGCCAAGCAGGATGGCCCCAGGCACGATCCCGTCCAGCCAGGCCGGCCTGGCGACGGCTTCGTGACTGTCTTCGATCGTCACGGGCGCCTCGTGCAACGGCTTGAGCAAGGCCCATGGTTCAATGCGCCATGGGGAGTGGTATGGGCCACACCGGGATTCGGTCAGTTCAGCAACACCATCCTCATTGGCAACTTCCGTGGCGACAATATCTCCGCTTTCAACCCTGTCACTGGACACTTCCTAGGAAACATGTTGAATCCGGATGGCAGCACGGTGCTGATTGATGGATTGTGGGCACTTCGCTTCGGCAATGATGGCAGCGCCGGACCAGCGACCACGTTGTTCTTCACCGCCGGCCCGAATGATGAAACCAACGGATTGTTCGGGACACTTACCCCCATAGCCGCGGAGAAGAATCTGGGCACCCAGCAATAGCGACTCAACCGAGCGGCGCGGTCGATTTTCGGCGCTGCGAAAATCAATCGAGGAGGCAGAGGGCAAATGGCGTTTGCCTCCTCTCTTTTTGGGCCGGAGTTCGTTGAAGCACGGCAGGCCGGTTTGCGAAACTTCCATGGAGGGCGTTCGGGGGGCTGCTCGCGTCGGCGATGTTTCTTGACTGGACGAAAGGCCCTCGGTCGCGTCAGGATAAGTGGGCAAACTCGTGCTCGCGAATCCATCGAGGACCATCATGGATGAAGCGCCGGAAATCGGCCGTGTCGTAAATAAATTGAACGAACTTCGTGATCAAGACGAGTCGGAGCCCGCGAGCGCAGACCAGCTGGATGGGTGGCTCAGAGCGCTCATTGCCCGGGGTGGAAGCGATTTACTGCTGGTTGCAGGAGCGCCCGCCTGCGTTCGCGCCAAAGGCGTGGTGCAGAAGATTGAAGCTGCCCCGCTGGAAGGACCAGAAATCGAGGCCGCGGTGCTTCCGGCGCTTACGTCGCACGCACTCGGGCGCTATCGACAGACTCAAATCGCGGATTCTTCTTATCGTGTCGCGGGGCTGGGCCGCTTTCGGATTAATTTGCATCGAGAGCGTGGACGCGCCGCGGCTGCGATTCGCGCGTTGCCGCAAAAGGTACCTACACTTCGCGAACTGAATCTTCCGCCTTCCGTCGAAAACCTTGCGCATTTGCCGCGCGGTCTCGTTTTGATCGGAGGTCCCGCGGGCTCGGGAAAGTCGACTACGCTGGCGGCTTTGATTGACGATATCAATCGGCGCGAGGCGCGGCATATCGTTACCATCGAGGACCCGATTGAGTACGAGCACACGCACATTCGCAGCGTGATCGAGCAGGTGGAGATCGGGACGGATGCGCCGGATTTTCCGACGGCGCTCCGTGCTGCATTACGCCAGGCTCCCGACGTGCTGGTCGTGGGGGAAATGCGCGATCCGGAAACGATGCGTATCGCCGTGGCGGCTGCGGAGACCGGGCATCTTGTGCTTTCTACGCTGCACACGATCGATGTTGCGACGACAATCTCGCGCATCTCGGACTCTTTTTCCGACGAGCGCCAAAATACCATCCGGCAAGAATTGGCGATGGCCCTATCCGCTGTTTTGACGCAAATCCTCCTGCCCAGCAAGAGCGGCGAGCGCTTTCCCGCCGCGGAGCTTCTGATGATCGGCTACGGGGCGCGGCAACACATTCGGCGCAATGCGCTACAGCATCTCCATCAGGAAATCACCATGACGAAGAAAAAAGGCTCATTCGCGCTGGAGGAATCGCTCGTGCAGTTGATCAGCAAAGGCCACATTGACCGTGAGGACGCGCTGCTTTGCGCTATTCATCCCGACGACCTGGATATCCTGCTAAGAACCGGAAGTCGCGGATAGAGTCGCAACAAACGTTTCCAATCGCCACGCAGTTCAGGCAAAATACCTGCTCCAAACGAGGGGGTCTTATGAACCGCAGTGGTCTGATTGCATTGGTTGTCTTTGCAGGGATTTCGCTTGCGCCTATTGGGGCACACGTGGTGGCCGACGAGCAGCCGCTCGCCGGATATTCCGTGGAATCATCGCGAGCGGAGCGGCAGTGGGAAGATAAATTTCGCGCCATTCCCGAGCCGGATAAAATCCGCGGCTACATGGAGCGGCTTGCGGCGCGACCGCACCACGTAGGTTCGCCTTATGACAAGGACAACGCTGAATGGCTGCTTGCGCGATTCAAGGAATTTGGCCTGGACGCCCACATTGAAAACTTCGATGTTCTGATGCCCACTCCGAAGGAGCGTGTCGTCGAGCTGGTGGGCGGCGGCCCAAAATTCACAGCGAAGCTGCAGGAGCCGGTTTTGAAAGTCGATCCCACCTCGGGCCAGACCGCCGAGCAACTCCCTACTTACAATTCGTATTCGATTGATGGGGACGTCACGGCTCCGCTCGTCTACGTCAATTTTGGCGTGCCCGATGATTACGAAAAGCTTGAGCGTATGGGGATCTCCGTGCAGGGCGCCATTGTCATCGCACGCTACTATGGCTCGTGGCGGGGTATTAAGCCAAAGGTCGCCGCGGAGCACGGGGCGATCGGCTGTCTGATCTTCTCCGATCCGCACGAAGACGGGTACACCCAAGGCGACGTTTACCCCGAGGGGCCGTATCGTCCCAGGGATGGAGTGCAGCGCGGCAGCGTCGCGGATATGCCTCTCTATGCAGGCGATCCGCTGACACCTGGTGTTGGAGCGACGAAAGACGCAAAGCGGCTCGATTTGAAAGATGCGCAGACCATCACCAAAATTCCCGTACTGCCAATCTCCTACGGCGACGCAGAGCCGCTTCTGGCTTCGCTGAAAGGTCCCATGGCTCCGCCGGCGTGGCGCGGCGGACTCCCTATCCCTTATCACATCGGTCCTGGCCCGGGAAAAGTTCATCTCAAGGTGAAATCGAATTGGACGCCGCTTGCAACTTTGTATGACGTCATCGCGAAAATTCCTGGCTCGGTTTATCCCGATGAATGGGTTATTCGAGGCAACCATCACGACGGCTGGGTGAACGGCGCGGAAGATCCGCTGTCCGGTCAGTCCGCGATGCTGGAAGAAGCTCGCGCGATGGGTGAGCTTCTGAAGCAAGGATGGAAACCCAAGCGCACGCTCATCTATTGCGCGTGGGACGGCGAAGAGGAAGGATTACTTGGCTCGACGGAGTGGGTCGAGACGCACGCCGAGGAACTCGATAAGCACGCCGTCATCTACATCAATTCTGACGGTAATGGCCGCGGCTATTTTGGCATCGGGGGTTCGCACACTCTCGAAAAGTTCATCAACGACGTCGCGCGCGATGTTCAGGACCCGGAAACAAAGCTTTCCGCTTGGAAGCGCGAGCAGCTTCGCGCCATCGAAGAAGCGCCCGGCGATAAGAAGCAAGAGGTTCGCCAGCGCGCCGACATGCACGTTGGAGCGCTGGGTTCCGGCTCGGACTTCACACCGTTCCTTCAGCACCTCGGCGTCGCTTCGCTTAATATCGGCTTTGGCGGCGAGGACGGCGGCGGAATCTATCACTCGATCTACGACGATTTCTACTGGTACACGCACTTCAGCGATACAACGTTCGTCTACGGCCGCGCGCTCTCTCAAGCCGGAGGCACGGCCATGATGCGCATGGCCGATGCGGATTTGCTGCCGTTCGATTTCGGCGACTTCGCGGAAACGATGCAGACCTACGTCAAGGAATTGAAGGACTTGTCGAAGAAAATGCAGGACGAAATTCGCGAGCGCAATCGCGAGCTCGACGAGGGCGTCTTCACTGCCACAGCGGACCCGAAGAAAACATACGTTCCGCCGAAAAAGGAGGAAATTCCGCCTTACCAGAACTTCGCACCTCTTGAAAACGCTGCCGACGCGGTCACACGTGCCGCGGCGGATTATCGGAAGGCGCTGGAACACGCGAATGCCAATGGCGGTGCGGCGCTGGCATCCAGCTCGCTCGCCGAAGTGAATCGTCTGCTCATTGAGAGCGAGCGCAAATTCCTCACGCCGGAAGGCTTGCCGAACCGCAAATGGTATCGCCATCAGCTCTATGCGCCGGGCTTCTACACCGGTTACGCAGCGAAGACGATGCCTTACATCCGCGAGTCGATCGAGCAAAAAGAATCGAAGCAAGCCGACGAAGGCGTCCTGGTTGTCGCGCATTGTTTGCAGGATGAGGCTGCGCTGATCTCTGACGCCGCCGCCAAACTAAACGCGGCGCACTGAAGTAAGGTGGGGCAGACATTCTGTCTGTCGCCTGGAGTTGCAGGTTTGCTGAGCCTTATTTCGCTGCATGTCCCCAGAGACAGGCAGGAGTGCTTGTCCTACCATCGCGGAGGTTTGACTCATGCCGTCTTACAATCTCGCGATCGTCGGCATGGGTAACGTCGGGCGCGCTCTTTTGCGCCTGCTCATTTCCAAAGAGACGGATTTGCGCCGGCGTTACGACATTCGCTGGCGGCTTACGGGAGTTGCTACGCGCCGCACCGGCTGGATCGCCGACCCCGACGGGCTCAATCCTCTTGCCGCTCTCCACGGGCACTCGCTGATTCAGCACGGAAACACAACGCAGCCGCGTAATCTGCGCGAGTGGCTCGAACGAGCGCGCGCTGACGTTCTTTTTGAAGCGACTTCTCTCAATGTCAAAACGGGCCAGCCCGCCACGGAGCATTTGCGCATGGCACTCGAATTGGGTGCGCACGCCATTACCGCCAACAAAGGGCCCATCGTTCATGCTTATCACGAACTCACGGCGCTCGCCAAGGAGAAGAACCGTCAATTTCTTTTTGAGTCCACAGTGATGGACGGCGTGCCGGTTTTTTCGATGTTTCCTTTCGGATTGCCGGCGACGGACATTAGAGGCTTCACGGGAGTTTTGAATTCCACTACGAATGTCGTGCTGACGGAAATCGAGAAAGGCCGCTCGATGGACGAAGCGGTGAAGCGCGCCCAGGCCATGGGCATTGCGGAAACGGACCCGACAGCGGACCTGGACGGTTGGGACTCGGCTGTGAAGATCGTCGCGCTGGCAATTGTCTTGATGGGCGTGAACGTGAGGCTCGATCAAGTGCAGCGCACTGGCATTCGGGAACTGAGCGAGGAGAAAATTCGCTCCGTGCGGGCTGCCGGCATGCGCTACAAGCTCGTGTGCCGGGCGGAGCGCCGCGGCGACGGCGTGGATTGCAGCGTGCAGCCGGAAATTCTGCTGGCTTCGGATCCGCTCGCCAATCTGGAAGGCAGCAGCTCGGCGATTCGGTTTGACCTCGATGTGTTTGGGTTGTCGTTCATCGAGCACAATCCCGGAGTCGAAGCCACGGGTTACGGCCTGCTCGCCGATTTTCTGCGCGCCGTGCGGCAGTAGGCTCACGCGGCTTTGAATTCACTCGCAATTCAGCGATGGTAGCGCGCCACATACGCTGGAAGCGGAATCCCGAGATCGCATCGTTCATCGCGAATCGGCGCGCCAGCCACGACGCGAAGCGGGATCACGCCGGCCCAGATTGGGAGAGCGTAGTCAGGAGCGTCGTCTTCCGGAGGGCCGACGCGCACCTTCGCGGAGACTTCCGTCAGCGGCAGGCGCAGAATGCTGGTGGCTTTCAGTTCTTTTTCATTGGGTTGTCGCGCGTCGTCCCACCGCTGGGGCAGAATCTTCTCTGTAAAGGCGCGAAGAGCATTAAGTTTTTCTTCCGGTGCATCCACAAGCACGGCTTTGCCGAGAGCAACGACCGAGCGATAGTTCATCGAATGATTGAAAACCGAGCGCGCGAGCACAATCCCGTCCGTGAGCGTGACCGTCAGACACACATTCGCGCCGGCGCTTATCCCACGAAGCATCCGGCTTGCAGCGGAGCCGTGAAAATAGACTGCGTCGCCGATGCGTGCGTATAGCGTGGGAATGACAAACGGCTGTTCGTTAGCGGAAAAGCCCACGTGGCACACAAGTCCCTCATCGAGAATCGCGTAAACCGTTTCGCGGTCGTGGGTGCCGCGCTGCGGCTCCCGAACGACACGCGTGCGCTCGGTTGGCGTAAAGGATTCAGACACGGAACACCTCATGGAGAAACGTGGCGCGGAGCCGGCCGATGCGTGACCGCTCATTTGATTTATAGCCGGCGCCAAAGCGGCATGAGTGAGGAACAACCGTTTAAATGCTAACACGACTATGCGCGGCTTCATCCTCGGCTCGCCCTGTGAGAAACTAGCGGACGGAGAAAACGATGAGCACGCCGGTGATGCACGGAACCGAAAGTAAGCGCCTGGATGTTGATTGGGTGCGGGCACAATTCCCCTCGCTGCAATTACAAGTGAACGGTTGCCAAGCTGCTTTTCTCGATGGGCCAGCAGGCACACAAGTGCCGAGGCAGGTGATGGATGCCGTCCAAAATTATTTTCTGAAGTCGAACGCGAATACTTGCGGGGCGTTTGCCACCAGCCGCAGCACCGACGCCGTCATTGCCTCCGCGCGAGAGGCGATGGCGGATTTTTTCCATTGTGACAAGGACGAGGTCGTCTTTGGGCAGAATATGACGACCATCACCTTCGCGCTGGCACGCGCGATTGGTCGTGAACTGAGTCCAGGTGACGAAATTGTAGTGACCACTCTGGATCATGACGCGAATGTTGCCCCGTGGCGCGCGCTGGAAGAAAAAGGCGTGGTGATTCGGCAGGTGCAGATTCACGAAGCGGACTGCACGCTTGACCTCGAAGACTTGAAGCGAAAATTAACCGCGAAGACGAAGCTCGTCGCTGTCGGCTACGCTTCGAACGCAGTGGGCACGATTAATCCAGTCGAGGAAATAACCAAGCTAGCGCACGCGGCCGGAGCGCTGATGTTTGTTGACGCGGTGCACTATGCTCCGCACGGTTCGATTGACGTGCGGGCCCTCGATTGTGATTTTCTCGTGTGCTCTCCTTACAAGTTTTTTGGACCGCACATGGGCGCGCTTTACGGAAAGCGCGAGCATCTGCTGCGCTTCCGGCCTTACAAGGTGCGTCCCGCCCCGGATTCGCTCCCAGATCGCTGGGAAACTGGAACGCAGGTTCACGAACTGATTGCGGGAATCGGCGCTGCGGTCGATTACCTCGCGGAAGTTGGCCGCCGCTGCGATCCCGCGGTGAAGGATCGTCGCAGCGCACTGCTGGCCGCCTACCGAGCGACGCGCCAGCACGAAATGGCGCTGCTCGCGCATCTGGTCGAAGGCCTACTTGCGATACCTGGCCTCCAATTTTTCGGCATCAGCGACCCGGCGCGCTTTATCGAGCGCTGCTCGACGGTTTCTTTACGTATGGCGAATCACAAGCCCGCGGAAGTGGCAGCTTTTCTCGGTGACCGCGGCATCTTTACGTGGGATGGCAACTACTACGCGCTGAACTTGACCGAACGCCTCGGCGTCGAAGCCATCGGTGGGCTCCTGCGCATCGGCCTAGTTCACTACAACACGGCAGAAGAAGTGGGCCGCTTGCTGGGAGCCCTCGGGGAGATTGCGGCGAGATAGCTGTTACGCAAACACATGAGCAAACGACCGAAACCTATTGTACTGACCGTGCTGGACGGATGGGGCTACCGTGCAGAAACGAAAGGCAATGCCATCGCACTGGCCCGCAAGCCCGCATACGACGATTTGATGAAGAAATTTCCAAACACGCTGATTCATACGTCGGGCCCATACGTCGGGTTGCCCGAAGGACAGATGGGCAACAGCGAAGTGGGCCATATGAATATCGGCGCGGGGAGAATCGTCCACATGGACATCACGCGCATCGACTTGCTCATTGCGAACAAGCAATTGCAGAACGTGCCGCTCTTTCAACAGGCCATGGAGCGCGGGCGGCAAAAACAATTGCACTTGCTAGGCTTGTTGAGCGATGGCGGCGTGCACTCGCACATTCAGCATTTGTTTGCGTTGCTGGAAATGGCCAGGCAGCAGAAGGTCGAGCGGGTTTTTGTCCACTGCTTCATGGATGGCCGAGACACTGCGCCAAACAGCGGTCGCGATTATGTCCGGCGACTACAGCAGAAGATGCGCGAACTCGGGGTCGGGGAAATCGCCACACTTGTCGGACGCTACTATGCGATGGACCGCGACAACCGCTGGGAGCGCGTCGAACTCGCGTATCGCGCGGCTGTTCACGGAGAAGCGGAGACGCACTCCGAAGATGCATTGGCTGCGCTTCAAAAAAGCTACCAACAGGGTGTTACAGACGAGTTCGTAAAGCCCGTGGTCGTTACCAAGGGAAGCGGCGCAGCAGCCGTGCCCGTGGGAACGATCCATGATGACGACGCGGTCATTTTCTTCAATTTTCGAGCGGACCGCGCGCGGCAAATGACGCGCGCCCTCGTCGAACCCGGTTTCGACAAAATCGCCGACGCAAAGCGTCCCAAGAATCTCTTCTATGTGGCGATGACGCAGTACGACAAAAACTGGCCCTGGCTAAAGTATGTGATTTCTCCGGAAAAGCTAGAGCACATCCTGGCTCAGGTTTTCGAAGAATTGCAATACAAAAACCTGCGCTGCGCGGAAACTGAAAAATACGCCCACGTGACCTATTTCTTTAACGGCGGCGTCGAAAAGCCTTTCGGTGGCGAGGAGCGCATTCTCGTGCCCTCGCCCAAAGTCGCGACCTACGACTTAAAGCCGGAAATGTCTGCCGCAGGAATCACGGACACAGTCGTGAACGCCATCGAAAAAGGCGAATTCGACGCCATCATCATGAATTACGCGAACGCCGACATGGTCGGGCATTCAGGCAATCTCGAAGCGACGATTAAAGCGGTCGAAGCCGTGGATGCAGGTCTCGCCAGAATTTACCAAACGCTGAAGCCGCGTGGCGGCCTCTGGCTCATCACCGCCGATCACGGCAACGCCGAGACGATGGTTGATCCCGCCACTGGCGGGCCACACACCTATCACACGACCAACCCCGTGCCGCTCGTTCTCGTCAGCGATGACGATTCGCTGCAACTGAAACCCGGCGGTTCGCTGCGCGATCTCGCGCCCACCATGCTCGCCGCGCTCAGTCAGCCTGAGCCTGCGGACATGACCGGCGATGATTTGCGCATTCTCACAAGGCGGTAATATGAGCTTGACCTACGAGCCCGCTTCGCAAAAACCTCCAGAGCGAGGACAGAATCGCTCGCGGTCCTCTTTCGGGACTATCACGATTTCCGGCACACCGGTCGGCGCGATCGTTTCCGTCGGTCTCGTTGTCATTTGCTGGTTCGCGCTTCCGCTCTCGCGCCCGTTTATCCTCGGCACAGGCGGGCTCGGTCTTATCGTTGGTTTGCTCCTCTATTGGAAGCACCGCGGTAGCGGCGAATGAACCGCACCAAACCGGAAGAAACAAAACTGGTCATCTGCGTCTGGCATCCGTTCACGTACTGGCGCCCGCAGCCGGTCATGTCCGACACGATTCGCGCCCGTTGGCCGGAAATGTGCGTCATTCATTTGTCCGACTACGACCGCCTTCCCGCCGAATTACCGGACACGGATATTTTCGTGGGCTACTCGCTGCGCGCCGAACAGCTCACGCACGCGAAAAAGCTCAAGTGGATTCACTCCACCGCCGCTGGCGTCGCCCAATTGATGTATCCCGAACTGCGCGATTCCGGGATTGTGGTTACAAACCCCAGTGGGATCTTCTCCCCGCCAATGGCTGAGCACACCATGGGCCTTCTGATCGCTCTAGCGCGCAATTTTCCCGATTCTGTCCGCCACCAGGACCGCGCGCACTGGGGCCAGCAGGACATGTGGGACTTGCCTCAGCGCTTCACTGAGCTGAGCGGCAAAGTATTGCTAATCGTGGGATTTGGTTCGATCGGCCGCGAACTCGCGAAACGGGCCCGCGCTTTTGACATACGTGTCTGGGGCGTCACGCGCTCCGGCAAGAGCGAAAGTCCGCATGCAGAGAAGATCGCCCCAGCTTCGCAACTCGACGAAGTTCTGCCGCAAGCGGATTACGTGGTCATCGCAGCGCCGGAGACATCCGAAACGCGCCAACTGATGGGCGCCGCGCAAATCGCGCGCCTGAAGCAAGGCGCCCGCCTCATCAACGTCGGCCGCGGTTCTCTTCTCGATGAAGTCGCGCTAATCAGCGCCCTGGAAAGCGGCGCTCTTGGTGGCGCAGCGCTGGACGTGACCTCCGTCGAGCCGCTCCCTGCGGAAAGCCCGCTCTGGAAGGCGCCGAATCTCTTCATAACTCCGCACACCAGCGCCATCAGCGACCGCTTGTGGGATCGCGAAACAGCTCTCTTGATGGATCTGCTGGAACGCTGGTTCGACGGCCGCGAAATGTTCAACCAGGTCGATTTCACCCGCGGCTATTAACAGCACAAAGCGCACGTTCGCGCGGCTCCTGCGAACGAAATTAATCCCCGCCGGCACCGACTGCTTTTTGCGCTTCATATCCTTCCCGCGCATAAACCACCCACTTCTGTTTTTTGCCTTTTTGATCGAGCACTTCCAGCGGGCTGCCGTCGGGTTTCACCAATTCGATTTTCACCTTATGGAATTTGTTGTCTCTTCCGCCGCTCGTCGGCGTGTACGAAAGGCTGTACTGGTGCCGCAAGAAAGAAGTCACAGTTTGAAAGATGCCTGGCATTTCGCCTTCGAATTGAGGGAACCAGGCCTCGCCGCCGGTTTCATGGGCAAAGGTCTTCAGCTGATTCTCCGCTTGCAGATAATTCAACCGCTGGATGCTGCCTATCCCGCCAGGTCGGTTGACGTCCAGGAAATTTTGATAAAGCTGCCCCAAGCCCACACAAAAGAGGGTCACATCACTCTGGCGCAGCAGCTTCATGGTTTGATCGAGGTTGTGCTTCGAGAAGGTATCGACTCCACTGGCCAGCAGGACAATAGACTTCTTGCCCTTCACGTCCTTCAAGGAATCGTTGGTTTGCAGAACCGCGTCGAAAACAGCCGATTCGCTGAAGCCGGGAAAATGGAGACGGCTAAGCCCTTGCAAGACTTCGTCTTTGTTCTGCGTGAAATCCACCTCGAGATGAGTATTCAGGTCGAATGTTTCGAGCGCCACCCAATCCTGTTGTTTGAGGTTGGGGAAAACATAAGTGGACCAATATTTTGCGTAGTGGGCAAAGAACCCTCCCCATCTGTCGTTGCTGAATTCCAGCAGCATCACCATGGTTATCGGAGCCTCGGTCGGACCAAAGTTTGTAATGGTCTGCGCCACGCCGTCGTCCGTGATCTTGAAATTCTCCTTCTTCAAGCCTGTGAGCAAATCCCCGCGTTGCGTCGCGGCGATCACGTCCAAAGTGACGACCGGAACTTCCACTGTAATGCTGACACCAGCTTGGGGGGCCTGCTGCTGCGGCGTAGTGGGAGACTTCGGCGCTGCCTGCTGGGGTGGTGCTCCGCCTTGCTGACCGGCGGGCGCTTGGGCGCTCGCCTGCCGCTCTTGCAGCGGCAGGATGATCACCGCCGCTAGAAATGTCAGTAAACTCAGGGAAACGATAGTTTTCATGCCTTACCCCTCGATTCGTTTTCTAGATTCCATGCCGCCGGCGTGCCCGGTTTCTTGTGAATTGAGCTAGTCGCGCGCCGTTTGAGTTTACGCAACGCGCGTCCACCACTGCGGCCAGGCCCCCACACCTGCATGTTAGTATGAAGCACGTTAACTGCAAAACGTTAGCTGAGCCGGCCACTTTAAGCTTGGCTGCACCTGAGACGGAGGATGTTTTGTGAACCGGATCCGTAAAATGAATACTCTTGCGTCCGCAGCGGCTCAGTCCTCGGGTCTCGGAGCATCGTACATGCTCCTGTGGTTGCTCGTCGCAAGCCTCCCAATCGCAGCCCAGGTGCCGAACAAGTCCATGCCCACGGTTTCCGCTCCGCAAGCTCCCCCTTCTGTCGAAAACGCTGGGCTTACCAAAGAGGCCGAAGGCTGGCTCGCCGATCTCATCAAGATTGACACTACGAATCCTCCTGGCAATGAAGAAACAGCGGCAAAATACATTGCCGGAATTTTGACTAAAGAAGGACTTACGCCGGAATTATTGGAACTCGCTCCCGGCCGCAGCGCGCTGGTCGCACGTCTGCGAAGCGCGGCGATGCCGGACCCGGCTCATGCGCTCCTGCTGGTCGCGCACATGGATGTAGTTGGCGTGGACAAGTCCAAGTGGACAGTCGATCCATTCGGCGCGGTAATCAAAGATGGCTATCTGTACGGCCGCGGTTCCATCGACGACAAAGGAATGCTGGCGGCAAACCTCGCCGCTTTTATTGCCTTGAAGCGTTCCAACGCCCATCTTAATCGCGACGTCATCTTTTTGGCCACCGCCGATGAAGAGCAGGGCGGCGACGCCAGCATCAGGATGCTCATCTCAAAAAACTGGGACAAATTCGCCGCAGGCTACGCCATCAACGAAGGCGGCCGCGTCATCCTGAAAAACGGCAAAGTGCAATATGTCGCCGTGCAAGCCAGCGAAAAGGTTCCCGTGAACGTAGCGGTGATTGCAAGTGGGCCTTCGGGTCATGCTTCTGTGCCGACCAAGGAGAACGCCGTCGTTCATCTCGCAACGGCAGTCGCGAAGATCGGCGCTTACACCGCGCCCGTTCACTTTACAACCATTGTTCGGCGCTACTTCGAGCAGTTGGCCGCGATCGAAGACGACGAACTCGCCAAGTGGATTCGGTCGATCGACACGCCTGACCGCGGCGAGCACGCTCAGCGCTTCATTTCGGACGCGAACCCGCTCTGGAACTCCATGATGCGGGACACAATCGCTCCGACTATGCTCACAGCGGGCGTTCGCGCCAATGTGATTCCTTCGGAAGCCCGCGCCATGTTGAATATCCGGCTTCTGCCAGGCGACACTATCGACGTGCTGCTAGCCGACCTGACCAAACTGGTCAACGATCCCCAAATTCGCTTTGAAGTGCAGCCCGATGCCGGCCTGGCTGCTCCGCCCTCTTCGCTCGAATCCGATTTCTATGCCACAATCACAAAGACCGCTGCGCAGGAGTTTTCCGGCGCCCCGGTTCTCCCGTTCCTGTCCGCGGGCGCGACAGATTCGGCGCAGTTGCGGCTCCACAACGTGCAAGCCTACGGGGTCTCGCCGTTCCCTTTGGCCGACGAGGATTCCCGCCGCATGCACGCCGACGACGAGCGAATTCCGCTTGCCTCGTTCGACAAAGGCGTCGAATTTCTGACGCGGCTTGTCGCGGATTTCGCCGCCACAAAGTAAGCAGGCTTTAAACCGGCAAGCTTCCCGCTCCACCCGGCGGGATGGGCCGTCGATCCCCTTCACGAGAAAACATGGCATTTCGCCACTCAAAAATTGTCTGCACCATCGGGCCAGCCAGCAGCTCGCCGCGCATGATAGACCGCCTGCTGCAAGCTGGCATGGATGTGGCGCGCCTCAATTTTTCGCATGGCACGCACGCCGAACACGCACAGAGTATCGCCGTTCTGCGCGCCGCGGCCGTTGAGCACGAAAAGCCCATAGCCATTCTCGCCGATCTCCAGGGGCCAAAGATTCGCACCGGGCCACTCGCCGGCAGCAGAGCAGTGCAGTTGCGCGCCGGCCAACGCTTTATTATTACCACCGCGAAAGTGCTGGGCGATACCACGCGCGTCAGCACCACCTTCCGGCCACTGCCCCGGGAAGTCCACCGCGGAGATCGGATTCTCCTCTCCGACGGACTGATCGAATTGCACGTTTTGCAGGTGCGCGGCCACGAAGTGATTTGTGAGGTCGCTAACGGCGGCGCCCTCGGCGAGCATAAAGGCATCAATCTACCGGGGATCAAACTGCGCGTCCCCGCTCTTACGCCAAAGGACCGCGCCGACCTCGTATTCGCCTTAAGGCACGGCGCGAACTATATCGCGGTCAGCTTCGTCCGGCGGCCCGAAGATGTGCTTTTGGCGAAGTCCTTAATCCGCCGCGCGGGAAAAAACACACCCGTAATTGCCAAGCTGGAAAAACCGGAAGCCATCGAAAATCTGGACGCCATACTCCGCGCTTCTGACGGCGTGATGGTTGCACGCGGCGATCTGGGCGTGGAAATGAGCCCCGAACGCGTCCCCGTCGTGCAAAAAACAATTATCGCCCGCGCTCGTCACTTCCGGCGGCCCGTGATCACCGCCACGCAAATGCTCGAATCCATGACCGAAAACCCGCGCCCCACGCGCGCCGAAGCGTCCGACGTCGCGAACGCGATTTTTGACGGTTCCGATGCCGTCATGCTCTCCGCGGAAACCGCTTCCGGAAAGTATCCCGTCGAAGCCGTCAGCATGATGGCGCGCATCATTGAAGAAGCCGAAGCCAGCGATTGGATATCGCCACGGCGCATGCCTCAGGAAAAGCTGAAAGTGGCCGAAACAGTTGCGGAGTTGGTTTGCCACGCGTCCCGTGAATTACACATGAAGCTGATAGCCGTTTTCACACACAGCGGCTTCACTGCCCGTCTGGTTTCCTGCTACCGGCCTGCGGTGCCGATCATTGCGTTTTCCCCGGAAGCGGAAACGCGCCGCCGCATGGCGTTGATCTGGGGCGTAATGCCGCGGCATATTCCCGACGTCCGCAAAATTGACGGCCTCGCCGGCATCGCAGAAAAGCGGTTGCTGCAGGAACGCCTCGTTCGCAAAGGCGACGTCATCGGAATCGTCGCAGGCACACCCATGGGCATCCGCGGTACAACCAACTTCATGAAGTTTCACGTCATCGGTGGCCCCGCGTAAGAGGAACACCAGCCCTCGGATGGTCCAAGCAAGAAGTAGGAAATGATCCGAACGCTAGTTAATCCAGCGATCCGGACGCGAAGGCGGCTCGTTTTTATGTTTGTTGATGTATACGTCGAATCGTTTCCGGTTGCGCTTGTACTGCCAGTCTGAAACGCTGTTTCGAACGCTGTAAAGAAACGATCCACGCCGCAAATAAAGATATCCGACCAGCATTCCGCCCAGATGGCAAATATGGCTGACTTTGTCGTCGCCAAGTCCGAACGTGCCGAGAAACGTGAACGCGGCCATAATCGCTACGACCATCCGCATGCTCATCGCCACGGGAATTGGAAACAGATAAACGCGCCGGTCCGGAAACAAAATGGCGCAAGCAATCAATATCCCGAAAATCGCCCCGGAAGCTCCAATCGTAGGCACATAGGAAAAACCATGGCCCAAAAGGGCGGGCACGGTCTTGACCGCCACATTGAGAAGCCCCGCGCCCACGCCGGTAAGAAAGTAGTAGCGCAGGAATCGATTTCTTCCCCACACCATTTCCAGTTCCCGACCGAACATCCACAGCATCAACATATTCATTACGATGTGGAAGATATTGTTTACGTCATGGAGAAAAAGATACGTAAACGGCTGCCAGAGGTGAAAAAGAGGCACAACAGCGGCGGGGACGAGGCCGAACCACTTTAGAAGCCAACTGTACCCCGCGATCCCGGAAAAATGGTCGACGAACGCCTCGAGGATGAAAATTGCGAAATTCGCGATCAGCAGTATTTTCACGCCGGGCGTGATGTAAAAATCGAAGCTGACTCGATAGCTTTTGACGCCCGACCGGGAGGCCATGATTATCTCAGTTTACGGCCTCGGAGTCCGCGCGTCAAAGTGCCGTTTTGCACGGCTTTCCTGAGTTTGCGCCGCGTTTTGCGCGCATTTCCTGACGTCGGATTGCTCCCGCGAAAGTAGCCGAGTGCTCTGCAATGCCCGTCTCAGTTCAGCTTCTTGCGTGCGAAATAGAAGAGCGACGCTCCAAGCAGCGCAAACATGAAAATGCCGAACAGGTTGCTGGTCGCAAGCGGCCCCATAATTTTGGGGCCGAAAGAAAAGAGATCAGCCGGCCAGGGAAGATGCATCACGGCCGCCAGCCAGTGCAGCCAAGGCGGAAAACGATCGGAGATTTCAGGATCCTGCAAAAGCGCAATCCCAATGCCCAACAACCCGAACACACCTCCGGCCGCTATGAGCCCCGAAGAAAAGAGTGCCCCGGGGCTGGCTTCGCTTTCATCTTTCTTCTTCGTAGTGGCTTCGACGAGCAATCGGATGAGCCCGCCTATAAACATGGCCGCGGTGGTGCCCAGCGGAAGATAGGAACCGGTCGCAAATGCCAACGAGCGTACGCCAAGTATTTCCACCGCGATGACCAGCGCAACCCCCATCAGCACCAGCCGCCACGGCAATCGCTGATTCAATATTCCGCTAATGACTGTAGCCATAAGCCGCGCCTGAGGAGCCGGCGCTTTGTCGCTGCCAATTCCTTGCGCCCATTGGTATTCGATCTGTTGCGAACCCGGGTCGAACAGATATTCACCGTCCGGCACTTCATGCGACCCCAAAGAATTGATCAGCACATACGATTTCCCCTTGTAAGCAAACGTGTCCTGCTCGATCTTTACGCCCGCTGGCAAGGACTGAATGTTCACCGCAATTTGCGTCGGGATGTATTTCTGCAAACCCTGATTCATCAGATTCAGAGTGGTGCCGATCGCCAGCGTCGAAACAGTGACGCCGATCAAAAGACCCATCTGTTGCCAATAGGGAGTTGCTCCCACGAGGTATCCGGTCTTCAGATCCTGCGAAGTCGCGCCAGCAATCGCCGCAGCGATGCAAACGATCCCTCCAATCATTAACGCGAGAACCTGATAATTCGGCGCGGTCCACCCAGCCACGAAAAAAATCGCGCAAGTAGCCATCAAGGTTGCAATGCTCATGCCACTGATGGGATTCGAAGAGTTGCCAAGCAATCCGCTGATGCGTCCCGCGACAGTGACAAATAAAAACCCAAAAACGGTGACGAACACTCCCGCAAACAGGTTCTGATACCAGTGCGTTTCCGCTCCTGGGATGGGGTGAAAAGTAAGCAACACCCAGATCATCGCCACGATCACAAGCGAACCGATCACCACCGTGCGCATCGAGACTTCACGGTCAATGCGGCTGACAGATGTGGCTCCCCCGGCCTTTTCGGCGCGCACATCCTTCAATCCGGCACGCAGCGCGGCAATGATGGTAGGCAAAGTGCGCAGCAGCGTTATAAGCCCCGCCGCCGCGACCGCGCCGGCTCCCATCGGACGAATGTAACTCTTCCAGATATCATCCGGACTCATCAACGAAATGGGAATCGTCGATGGATAGATCGGCGTGTTCCCGCCGAGCTGCCCATAAAACTTGATCGCCGGCATGATCACGAGCCACGAAATAATGCCGCCCGCAAACAAAATCCCCGATACGCGCGAGCCGATGATGTACCCCACGCCCAGATATTCCGATGTAATCGCCGCGCGAAACGATGCTCCTGGAAACCAGCTGGGCCGCGCTTCAGGCTGCGAAGTCCATGCCTGCACGGTGTTCATCAGAAACGTGTATGCCCCACCGAGTCCCAGCCCCCAGAAAACGCGTCCCGCAAACGACCCGCCGCGCTCTCCAGCAACCAAAACGTCAGCACAAGCGGTGCCTTCCGGAAAAGAAAGATTCCCGTGTTCCTTAACGATGAGCTGCCGCCGCAGCGGCACCATGAACAGCACACCCAGCCAACCGCCAAGCAGCGCCAGCGGAAAAATCCGCCAAAACGTAAATTCCTTGCCGAATCCAAGAAAAATGAGCGCAGGAATCGTGAACATCACGCCGGCAGCCAGCGATTCCCCAGCCGACCCCGTCGTCTGCACGATATTGTTTTCGAGAATCGTCGAGCGCCCAAACGCCCGCAGAATACTGATCGACAGCACGGAGATAGGAATCGAAGCGGAAACCGTGAGCCCCGCCCGCAACCCCACATAAACGGTCACGGCTCCAAAAAGCAATCCAAACAAAGCCCCCAGAATCACCGCGCGAATCGTAAATTCCTTGGGGCTCTCCTCTGCGGAAATATAAGTCCTGAATTCTCCCGGAGGCGCCGTGGAACTCCATGGACGATCGCTCACTGAATCCTCCCCGTTTGCCGAATCGTACGCGAGCCCTACCCCTGTGCGGGCAGATTATGCCGCAAACTCACGTTAGATTGTTAGGGCTTAGATGTCGGATAGAGCTCACGGAATCTCCGTGCACTCCGCTTTCTCTGCGTACTCTGTGTAACTTCTTTTTCTTCCTCTGCTATATTCAATACACGAGGATACCGATGAGTCTCTCCGAAAAAATCCAAAAAGACCTGACCGACGCCATGCGCTCCAAAGACGAGCTTCGCCTCAGCGTCATCCGCGGCATCAAGTCCGCCATCAAGTACAAAGAAACCGAAAAAGTCCGCCAGCTCGACGAAGCCGAGTGCATTCAAATCCTGCAAACGCTGGTCAAGCAACGCAAGGAATCGATCGATCAATTCGGCAAAGGCAATCGCCAGGATCTGGTAGACAAGGAAACCAAAGAACTAGCCATCATCGAAGCTTATCTCCCGGCAGGCGCCAGCGAAGCCGAAATGGACGCCGCCATCTCCAAAGCCATCGCCGAAACCAACGCCAACTCCATCAAGCAAATGGGCGCAGTAGTCAAAGCCGCCAAATCCGCCCTCGAAGGCAAAGTGGTCGACGGCAAAGCCCTGAGCGACCGCGTCCGCGCCCGCCTTTCCTGATATTTCTTTGGCTGCTTTGTCCGAGAATCTCGTAGGGGTGGGGCTTGCCCCACCCTCCGTCCTGTCAACGCGGCGCCCTGTCAATAGCCCCGCGCACCTCCATGCGCGGTGCCTCCAATACACTCCACACACGTTGATTTGACACCTCGCGGCTCACTCGCTACCGTTGTTCTCTTACACTTGGCGGCTTTTCCCCGCCGGGTAAGCACAGCAACGCAAACCAAACCAGATGAGGCCCGATGAAAGTCATTGTTGCCGATAAAATTAGCGAACGCGGCGTGGAACTGCTTCGCCAGGCAGGCTGGAACATTGTCCTGACCACCAAAGACACACTCCACGCGGAGATCGCCGACGCCGACGCCCTGATCGTCCGCAGTGCCACCAAAGTTACCGCGGAGCTTCTGGACAAAGCCCCGCGCCTTCGCGCCGTTGGCCGCGCCGGCGTTGGCGTCGACAACATTGACCAGGATGCTGCCACTGCTCGTGGCGTCCTCGTGATGAGCACGCCCGGCGGAAACGCCATCAGCGTCGCGGAACATGCCTTCGCGCTCCTCCTGGCTCTGGCCCGCCAGGTCCCCCGCCTCGATAAGGCCATGCACGAAGGCCGCTGGGAAAAGTCCTCCGCGGCAGGAACCGAAGTCCGCGGCAAAACGCTGGGCCTGGTCGGCCTCGGCCGTATCGGCAGCGAGGTGGCCATCCGCGCCGACGCTTTCGACATGCGCGTGCTCGGCTTCGACCCCTACATCAGCGAAGCCGCCGCGCGCGAAGTGCAAGTCGAGCTGGTGCCGCTCGATAGGCTGTTCGCCGAGAGCGACTTCATTTCTCTGCACACCGCCCTTAGCCCGGCGACCCAAAACCTGATCAACGCGGCATCCATCGCGCAGATGAAAAAAGGCGCGCGGGTGATCAACACGGCCCGCGGCGAGCTGATCGACGAAGCCGCCCTCGCCGAAGCCCTGAAGAGCGGACACCTGGGTGGTGCCGCTCTCGACGTCTTCGTCCAGGAGCCGCCGCCGAAGGAGTCGCCGCTGCTGGCCATGCCTAATGTAATTGCCACTCCGCACGTCGCAGGCTCGACGGTCGAGGCGCAGGAAGAAGTCGGCACGCAGGTCGCCGTCCAGATCAAGGATTACCTTGCCGACGGCCTGATTCGCAACGCAGTGAATCTGCCGGCTCTC
>Ga0209773_10000021_pt1 | contig 45771 bp, 37 predicted proteins | sample BogFormECP14_OM1_FD_188244 | JGI IMG/M metagenome (GOLD analysis project Ga0209773, IMG submission 188244) | Bog forest soil microbial communities from Calvert Island, British Columbia, Canada - ECP14_OM1 (SPAdes) (version 2) | ecosystem: Environmental > Aquatic > Freshwater > Wetlands > Bog ... | reverse complement strand
TGCAGGCGATTCAGCGTGTCGTACGCATAGGTGCTCGAACCGCTCTCTGGATCGGTGAACCCGGTGCGGTTCGAGGCTTTGTCATCCTCGATTGGTTTCCATTGATCGTCAACAACTTGTGCCGCGGCTTGCATTTTCGTCATGCAGGCGATGAAAGATATTGGCGGTGCGCGACCGTCGTGAGATTCCTGCAGGGACGTGGATCGAGAGTTTTCCTAAAATGAAGTGTTATACCAAGTGGAAGAGGAAGGAAGAAGTTGAAACCAAATCGAGCGGCAGCGTATTACAATACGCGGATCAAGCTTCAAATCCACGCTCGAACAAAATGAGAGAGAGGAAGCATATGCTTTATAGAAAGCAAGCTATGAAAGTCATGGCATGCCTGATGACCCTGGCACTTTTCGTGGGGTGTTTGCCTGACGGGGCGTTGGGACAGGCGCCGTCGCAGGACCGGGTTCCTTCGCCGCAGGATCAGGCGCCTCCGCCATCGTTTGCGCCAGAGCAGTTGGATAAATTGGTCTCGCGCGTTGCGTTGTATCCCGATCCGCTGCTGGCGCAGGTATTGGCTGCTGCGACCTACCCGAACGATATTCCCGACGCCGCGAAGTGGGCCGATGAGCATCACTATTTGAGCGGAGAGGCGCTGGCCAGCGCCATCACGGCAGATCAGTTGCCGTGGGATCCAAGCGTGCAAGCAATTCTGCCGTTCGCATCCATTCTGGACGCGATGGCTTCGGACATGAATTGGACCACGGACCTGGGCAACGCCTTTCTGGCGCAGCGTCAGGACGTGATGGACGCAGTGCAGAGAGAGCGGCAGAAGGCCAGGGATTTCGGCTATCTTCGCAGCAATGCGCAGATCGTTGTGGGCGGCGGGCCGTACATCACCATCGCGCCTGTGAATCCGGAGTTTTATGTGGTGCCGTATTACGATCCAGCAGTGGTTTTCTTTGCGCCGCGGCCGGGGTTTTTTGTTGGCGGAGCCATCGGATTTGGATTTGGGGTAACGATTGGCGCGTGGTTCCGTCCCTGGGGCTGGGGCTACAGCCGGTTTGACTGGGGTGGACACGCGGTGTTCATCAACAACCGGCCTTGGGGCCGGACCTGGGTCAACCGGGGCGTGTATGTGCACGCCGGCTGGGGACCTGGAGTGCGGCGATGGGATGCCGGTCGTCGTGCCGAAGGGCATGAATTGATACGCCGCAGCGAACAGGAACGGAGGAACATGCGTGAGGGGCATCCGCACGTGGAAGAACATCACCGGCCGCACTAACTGCGGCGTTGTTCCTTAGTGCATTGAAGTGAAACCGGCGAAGCGCTGACCAAGCGGTTCGCCGGTTTTGTTTTCTGGCTTTCATAAATCGATACACACGAATCAGGTGCGACGGCAGACAGGCGCTACTTCGTCTGAACGAAATGCTGCTCACCATTGAACAGCTTCAAACGCGAAGCAACTACCTGTTGTACGGAAGCAATGGCGGACGGCAAGATCTTGTAAGGCACGACTTCCTCCGGATGGTTGGCCAAGCCCTCTTCCAAGCCGCGTCTCCACGCGACGCGAAGTTCTGTATTGATGTGCACGATGTCGATTCCCGCGGCGATTGCTTTGAGGAAGTCTGCGTCATCTGTTCCGGAGCCGCCGTGAAGGGTCAGGAAAGTCCCGGTCGCCTGTTTGATGGCGGCAATTCTGTCGATCTGCAAGTGCTTTTTGGTTTGGCCTTCCACCATGCTCTTGAGCATGCCGTGCATATTGCCGACCGCTGGGGCCAGGATGTCCACTCCCGTGCTGTCCACAAACTGTTTTGCCTCTGCGGGAGTCGAAAGCCCCTTTGTGAGGTCGGGGGCTTTATCGTGAATTTCGGAGCCGGTGCCGATGTCTCCGATCTCTCCTTCGACCAGCATGGCGGGATTGATCGATTTGAGAGCTTCCACGGCCTGCTTAGTTTGGCGAATGTTTTCATCGAAGGGCAACGCCGAAAGATCAAACACTATGGAGTCAAACCCGGCTTTGGCAGCTTCAATACCCTTCGCGAGGGAATGCGTGTGATCGGCGTTGAGATAGATGGGGTAGTCGAATTCCTCGCGCAAGGCTCGGATAAAGGCCGCGATTGGCCGGGTTCCCACAAACTCGCGCTCGCCCTCGGATAGACCGACCAGGACCGGAACATTGAGTTCCCGGGCGGCGCCGAAGACGGCTTTCACGAGAACGAGGTCTGAAATGTTGAAGTGGCCAATCGCTCGTTTGTTTTGTTGTGCTTCCTGCAAGAGATTTCGTAAGGATTTCATGTGAACCGTCTCCTCTTGGCTGAGGTGAGTCTACCAGTCATGCATTCGATGCGGGTGAGCCACAAAAGGGTCTCAAAAACTCCCTGGCTGCAAACTCGGATAGCCACCCCGCCGGGAGTGCGCTTGTCAAAGTTTGCGGCGCACCGTAAAGTGGAACGTTTGTTGCGTGGTGCAATTACCTGGCAGGGCTATGGCTGGCAAAAAGAAGAAAGCACGGGCGAAGGTGCGGCGACGGGCGTCAGCACAGGTGGCGCCCCGCGTGGCGGCGAAAGCAGCGCGTTTGACGGCTGGGGAGTGGTTCGAGAAGCTTGCGGCGGTGCAGGCGCGGCTGCGCGCGCCGGATGGGTGTCCGTGGGACCGCGAACAGACGCATGGGACTTTGCGAACTTATTTGATTGAAGAGGCTTACGAGGTTTTGGAGGCCATGGAAGGCGGGGACGACGCGAAGTTCGCGGAGGAGATGGGCGACCTGCTGCTACAAATCGTGTTTCATTCGCAGATTGCGAAGGAAGAGGGGCGGTTCACGGTTTCCGATGTGATTCGCGAAGTGCACGACAAGATGGTGCGGCGGCATCCGCATGTGTTTGGAGAGAAGCGGGCAAAGGATGCGGCGGAGGTTCTGAAGAACTGGGAGCAGATCAAGAAAGAAGAGCGCATTGCGGCGGGGAAGGGAAAGCCGGAAAGCGCGGAGGAAGACAAGAGGCCTGCATCGCTGCTCGACGGCGTTTCCAAGGCTTTGCCAGCGTCGTTGGAAGGGCTTCATTTGACGCGGCGGGCGGCGCGGATCGGATTCGACTGGGACAACGTCGAAGGCGTTTTCGCGAAAATCAGCGAAGAAGCCGGCGAGCTGCGTGGGGCATTGAGCGCGAAGAATGGCGGCAAAACGGAAGAGGAGATGGGCGATTTGCTGTTTGCCACCGTGAACCTGGCGCGGTATTTGCACATCGACCCTGAAATCGCCCTTAAGAAGGCCAATGCCAAGTTTTCCGCGCGGTTTCGGCGGATGGAAGAGCTGGCGACTGGCGGTGGGAAGGCTCTTGCGGATGTTCCGCGCGAGCAGATGGAAGAGTTTTGGGAGACAGCAAAACGGGCGGAGAGTGGCGCTTTGAGGGTGGCCGCTGAAGGGCGCAAAGCTTGATGAGCGAGGGGATTGTCGTCCGAAAATGCTCGAGTATTGAAGAGTTTCACGGCTGCGTTGCATTGGAAAAGGAAATCTGGGGGGAAGAGGATTTGGAAGTCGAGCCGGTGACGTTGTTCGTCGTGGCTGCGGAAACCGGCGGGCAGGTTCTTGGCGCGTTCGACGGCAAGCGAATGGTGGGGTTTACGCTGGCGGTGGCTGGATTCCGCGAAGGCACGATTTTTCTGCATTCACATATGACCGGCGTTCTGGACGAGTATCGCGACAGGGGCGCAGGGCGCGCCCTGAAACTTTTACAACGCGAAGAAGCGCTGGGGCGGGGAATTCGGCTGATTGTCTGGACGTTTGATCCTCTTGAGACGCGCAACGCGCACTTTAATTTGAACCGGCTTGGCGCGATTGCCCGGAAGTATCTGCCTAACCATTACGGAGTAACGAGCAGTCCGTTGCACCTGGGGCTGGCTACCGACCGGCTTTTGGCGGAGTGGCGTCTTGATTCCGCGCGCGTCGTGGCGGCCATCGAGGATTTGGGGAAGGAGCCGGCGGAAGCTCCTGCGACGATCGAGTTGCCCGCGGAACTGGACCGCTGGAAGCAAAACGACACAGCACAAGTTGCAAAAGTGCAAGCGCACATACGCGAGGAGTTCATGGCGTTGTTTGCGCGCGGATATGCAGCTATCGGCATGCGGAGGACGGCCACGGGAACAGCGTATTTGTTGGCTCCGTGGAGCGATTTTTAGTGTGGCGGGGCGGGGCAAGCCCGGCCCCTACGAGGATTTAGCGGGACAATTTCGCGAGGAACGATGCGCCTAGAAGAAGTCACTCTGCGGGAAATTCGGATGAAGCTGATCGCGCCGTTCCAGACGAGCACCGAGCGGACGGAAGAGCGACGCATCATCCTTGTGGAAGCAAAAGCGGATGGGGTGGCGGGTTGGGGAGAATGCGTCGCCGGGGAACGGCCGTTCTACAGCCCGGAAACGACCGACACCGCGTGGATAATGCTGCGCGAGTTTGTGTGGCCCATGCTCAAGGGAAAAGAGTTTGCGACTGCGGCCGACGTCTGGAATTTGCTGGAGCAGATTCGCGGGCACAACATGGCCAAGGCCGCTCTGGAAGCGGCGATCTGGGACACAGAAGCCAAACAGAAGGGCGTGCCGCTTGCGAAATTGCTGGGCGGAACGCGCGAGGAAATCTCCAGCGGCGTTTCAATCGGAATTAAGGATTCGCTCGATGAGCTTGCGGCAACTGTGCGGAAAGAACTCGCGGCCGGTTATCAGCGCATCAAAATTAAAATCAAGCCGGGGAAAGAATTGCCGCAAGTCAAGCGTTTGCGCGAGGAGTTCCCGGGCATCAAGCTGATGGTGGACGCCAACTCCGCATACCGGAATGAGGATTGGCCGCTGCTGAAGCAACTCGAAGGCTTCTACTTGATGATGATCGAGCAGCCGCTGGGCTGGGACGATTTGTACGGGCACGTGGAGCTGCAAAAGATGCTGGCGACGCCGATTTGTCTCGACGAATGCATTCACACGGAGGAGCAGGCGCGGACGGCGATCACTCTGGGCGCGTGCAAGATCATCAACATCAAGATGGGGCGCGTCGGCGGGCACACCGTGGCGCGGCGCATTCACGATGTTTGCCAAAAAAATGGGATGCCGGTTTGGTGCGGCGGAATGCTGGAATCGGGAATCGGCCGGGCGCACAACATTGCTCTTTCCACGCTGCCCAACTTCACGCTCCCGGGTGATGTAACCGCCAGCAAGCGCTATTGGCACGAGGACATCATCGAGCCGGAAGTTACGGTCTCCCCGCGAGGCACGATTCGTGTTCCCACGGGGCCGGGCATCGGCTTTGAGCCGCGACTCGACCTGATCGAAACGCTAACAGTGCGGAAAGAACGGCTGGTCTAACCAGTGCGGGTGGAGACATCCAAAGGGCGTGCGCCCAGCCGCCCGGTTATCGCCTCGCTGATCGGTCTTATCGTCGTCATCTGGGCTTTCAATTTCATCGCTGCGAAGGTAGGGCTGCGCTATTTTCCGCCGCTGACGATGGCTTCTTTCCGCGTGTTTGTGGCGGGCCTGGTGATGGTGCCTTTTTATTTGTGCGTCAGGCGGCTGTCGCTCTTTCCTGAGGCTGCCGCCACTCGCGGGCGGGGATTTAGCCGGCACGATCTCTGGACATTTTTGTACCTGGGATTTTTCGGCGTCAGCGTCAACCAATTCTGCTTCACGCTTGGCCTGCACTACACGTCCGTGAGCCATTCCGCAATCATTGTAGGAATGGGGCCAATCTATACGCTGATTTTGGCGGTGCTGCTGCGGCTGGAACGCGTCACGGCGCATAAGGCCGTCGGGATGGCCATTGCTTTCACTGGAATTGCCGTTCTGGCATCGGAGCACGGCATTTCGGCGCATTCGGCGTCGCTTGTGGGCGACGCCATCACCATGACGGGCTCGATTGGCTTCGCAACCTACGCCGTGCTCGGGAAACGCGTCGCCGGCGAGTACGACGCGCTGACCATGACCGCCTTCAACCACTTTGCCGGCGCGCTGGTGGTTGCTCCGCTAGCCATTCATCAGGCCTGGATCCTTGGGCAGTCGGCGAACTGGCGCGCCGTTCTGTGGGAGGGGTGGGCAGCCATTCTGTACATGGGCCTGTTCGGGTCGGCGGTGGCCTACGTCTCTTATTACTGGCTGCTGCGGTATCTCGAAGCCTCGCAGTTGAGTGCGTTCACCTACCTTCTGCCTGTGTTAGCTTCAATTCTCGGAATCCTGATGCTTGGCGAGAAGGGCTCCTGGACCCAAGTGCTGGGCGGCGTGCTCGCGCTCGGCGGGGTGTACTGGATCGAATCAGGCAGGGCCACGAAATGACGATGCTGCGGTATTCTGGGTAAAGGCGGGTTCTTGGGTAGTGATGGCTGCGTTTCGTTGACCCGCAGTAGTGGGCGTGTTAGGTTCCGCAGTCTTGTTGTAACTGTCAGAAGCGCCTGGGATTTTGCTCGGATGCCCGGTGCCGAGAGGCCAACCCCTTCGCATGACAACTAAGCCGACGAATCCATCTGGAAAGATGCCGCTTCGCTGGGGCGGGGAAGCAGCGCGTATCGCGGTCATTCCCGGAGATGGCATCGGCAAGGAAGTGACGCCCGAGGCGGTCAAGGTAATCCGCGCGGCGACTGCCAAGAGCAAGCGTCCGCTGGAGTTCGTCGAATTTGATTGGGGCGCGGACAAATACCTGAAGGAGGGGGTAAGCCTTCCGCCGGGTGCTGTCGAGATGCTGCGCGACGAGTTTGACGCCATCCTCTTCGGGGCGCTGGGCGACCCTCGGGTTCCCTCCAACCAGCACGCCGCCGACATCCTGTTGGGCCTGCGCTTCAAGCTGGACCTCTATGTGAATGCGCGCCCCGTTGAGCTGCTCCAGGATCGCCTGACCCCGCTCCGCGACCGCACCCAGAAAGACATTCGTTTTATGGTCTTGCGGGAGAACACCGAAGGCCTCTATGTCGGCGTCGGAGGGTTCTTCAAGAAGGGCACCCCCGACGAGATTGCGGTCCAAGAGGACGTAAACTCCCGCAAAGGCGTCGAGCGCATTATCCGCTATGCCTTCGACTATGCCCGCCAGAACGGGCTAAACCGCGTCTGCATGAGCGACAAGTCCAATGCCATGACCTTTGCCCACGACCTCTGGCAGCGGGTCTTCAAAGAGATGAGGCAGGAGTATCCCAAGATCGAGTCGCGTCATCTTTATATCGACACGCTTGCCATGGAGATTGTCCGCGATCCGTCGCAGTTCGACGTCATCGTAACCTGCAACCTCTTTGGCGACATCGTCAGCGACCTGGGAGCACAACTCGCTGGCGGTCTCGGCCTCGCCCCCTCAGGCAACATTCATCCCGGCCGAACCTCGCTCTTCGAGCCTGTCCATGGCTCAGCGCCTAACATCGCGGGAAAGGGAATCGCCAATCCCTTCGGTTCAGTCCTCGCTTCCGCCATGATGCTCGATTTTCTTGATTGGAAGCCGGAAGCTCAAGTACTACGCGAAGCCGTGAAATCCGCATTGGGTGAAAATGTTGTGACACCCGACCTCGGCGGAGTTAAACAAACAGTTGAAGTCGGCGACTGGCTGGCAAATTACGCCGCAAAAGCGCTCTAATGCAAATTAAAAGCAATGCTTTAACTATTCTCCGGCGTAGAATATCGCCTCCGGCTCTCGCTCTGCCCACCCACGCTCATGAAAGTAATCAGCATTCCCAGTAAGAATCCTCCAACGTGTGCCCAGACGGCAACGCCACCGGTAGCAGCGGAACCCACTGAACTTATGCCCGCCATAAACTGCAGCACAAACCAATACCCCAAGATGATGAACGCAGGCAGCGGCACCAAAAAGATGAGCACAAGCGTGAGCACCTGGGCTCGCGGGTAAAGCACGATATACGCGCCCATAACCCCTGAAATAGCCCCGCTAGCCCCAAGCGCCGGTATCGAGGAATGATAATTGAACGCAATATGCAGAAGCCCGGCCCCGATCCCGCAAACGAAATAAAAGACCAGGTAGCCAAAATGCCCGAAGTAATCCTCGACGTTGTCTCCAAAGATCCACAGAAACAGCATGTTCCCGGCAATATGCAGCAGCCCGGCATGCAAGAACATACTCGTCACGATGGGCAGAAACGCGGTTTCAAATCCGGTATGGCCGTGGAGAAACGCCGGAATGCGTGCGGGGATGGTGGCATTGGCCAGCTCGAAGACCTTGAATTGGCGGGGCGTCAGTGTCAGCTGATAAAGGAACACGATGACGTTAGCCAAAATGAGGAGAGTGTTGACGACCGGATAGGTCCGGCGCGGGTTCAGGTCTTTGAGAGGGATGAACATTGGCTAGAGTGGCTGCTTCCAATCTCCGACGGCAGAACAACCGCTTCGCGCGACGGTTTCTAGGATCGCTTTTTGAGACTGGCGGCCGTGGCCGCGCGTTCAAGTTGAGAGAGAGAGTAGCGCGCCCGATTGAGCCGCCCCGCGCGTTGCAACTCCTTTATCTTGCCCAACTTGGCGATCCCGCCACGCGCTCCCAAGCTCTGACAATTCAATCCGGCTGCAGCACAGGAGAAATCCAGTATCGGCTGTAGCTCCCATCCTTGCAGGATTCCAAACGAAAAACCGGCATGAAATAAGTCGCCGGCTCCCGTGGTGTCCGCGACGCGGACCTTATAAGACGGAGCATAGCAGAAACAGTTGCCGTCCCAAGCCAGTGCACCATCTACGCCGAGCGTCGCGCAAATGGCGCGAGAGCCGTACTTCCTTTGCAACTGGGGAAGCGCCTTAAGAAGGTTCTGCTCGCCCGCGGCATCGACAGGGAATTCTTTCGAGGTAACCGGATAGTCCACGAATGGCAGAAGGCGCAGAAGTCCGGGAGCGACGTGATCCAGGTCAGCCACCACGGGAATCCCTGATGCACGCGCCCAGGAAGCCGCGACGCTGGTCGTTGCCGGGTCATGCCCATCCACGTGCAGCAGCCGAGCGGACGTTACCCAGCCTCTCTGCAAGAAAGAGGGTGGAACAGTCAGCTTGGGATCACGAATCCACGCGATGGTCCGCTCGCCGGACTTCGTGTCCACCAGGATGAAGGACATCTGGCTCATCGAGCGCGGCACGGAGACCAGGTCGGCGTGAACGCCCTCGCGCCGCAATTCTTTGCGGTGCAGCTCGCCGGCAGAGTCGTCGCCGACGCAACCTATATAGTGGGTTCGCAGTCCCCAACGTTGGCAGGCAATCATCGTGGTAGCCACCTGGCCACCTGGCAGAATCTCCGCGCTAAGAAGTTCCATCTTGGAGCCGAGAGCAGGGAACTGAGGAAGTCGCAGAACGGTGTCCGTGGCATTTTCGCCGATGCCCAAAATGTCGAAACGTGGTTTGCGCATAGAGCAGTGGTGCAGAGTATCGGAAGAGCGGCAAAATGCAAAGCGAGTTGAGACAGGGCCAGCGTCCGATAATGTGAAGCGGCCCGGGCCGCGTAGTTAACAGAATCCGGAGCGCGCCATTCTTGCGCCAAAAAAGCGCGTCCGTGGAATGCGGCGGCTTGACGCCCCCTTTCTGGAGGCTCCATTCGTCATGCGAACACGTTTCAATCGGCGCCTTGGGGAAAGGCATAGCAAGGCAAGGCGCGTCAAGCCGCCGCACTCCACATGCTGCGAATTTTTGCGCCAAACGCCACGTAAACATTGCGTGGCGCGAGCGTGTGTGGTAATTAATTTAACTCTGCGTGTGCGTACGAATCGGACGTGGCTCTGGAAATCGTTCGTAAAAGCGTCGGCGCGCCGACAGCTCATGCCTGCCAGGGAAACGGAAGCCATCATCTTGAAGACTTTTTCGCTGGGTGAGGCGGATCGCCTGGTGAGTTTCTTCGGCCGCAGCTCGGGACGCATGCGGGGTGTCGCTTCCGGCGCGCGCCGCATCAAGAACCGCTACGGCTCGACGCTGGAAATTCTGTCGCATGTCCAGCTCTGGTACATCGAAAAGGAAACGCGCGACCTAGTGCGCATCCAGCAGTGCGAACTGTTGGAATCCTTTCACAAGTCGCAGAGCGACTACCAGCTAAGCACCGGTCTGGCAGTGGCCAGCGAAGTCTCGGAGCAGGTGCTGCCGGAGCGTGAAACGGCCGATTCGATGTTCCGGCTCCTGCTGCTCACGGTGCGGGAGATCGAACGCACCGGTGACTGGCAACTGCCCCTGAGCTATTTCGCATTCTGGACCGTGCGGCTCGGCGGCTATCTGCCGCAGTTCGATCGCTGCGCGGCGTGCGGCGAAGCCTTTGGATCGCAGGCCGCCTATCATGCGCCGTGGGAGCCGGGGCTAGTTTGCGAGAAGTGCCGTCGCGGCGGGATGAAGCCGCTGCACCTCGAAGGAAGAAAACTAGCGGAACGGTTTGCGGGAGAGAAGCTCGATAAGATGGAGTTCCATCCGGCGATGCATCAACCCGCCGCGGAATTGCGCGAGGCTTCGCTGAACTGGATTGAGCATCACACGGAAAAACCGCTTGCCACTAGAAGGCTCTTGGAGACGACTTGACAGCTAAAGTAAAACTTGAGAAAAAACCAGCCGGGCTCACCTTCCAGGACTTAATTCTGAAGTTCTCGCACTATTGGGTGAAGCAGGGTTGCATTTTGCAGCAGCCCTACGATGTGGAAGTCGGCGCCGGCACAATGCATCCGGAAACGTTTCTGCGGGTGCTCGGGCCGCAACCTTATCGCGTGGCCTACGTGCAGCCCAGCCGTCGGCCCGCCGACGGCCGCTACGGCGAAAATCCCAACCGTCTTTACAAGCACACCCAGTTTCAAGTGATTCTGAAACCGTCCCCTGCCGATGTGCAGGACGTATACCTCCAGAGTCTCGCCGCCATCGGGATCGTTCTCAAAGAGCACGACATCCGCTTCGAAGAAGATAACTGGGAGTCGCCCACCCTCGGCGCGTGGGGTATTGGCTGGCAGGTTCTGCTCGATGGATTGGAAATCACGCAGTTCACTTACTTTCAGCAGAGCGGCGGCATAGACCTGGATCCCATCTCCGTGGAGCTGACCTACGGATTGGAGCGCATCTGCGCTTTTCTCCAAGACGTCGAGAGCGTTTACGATTTGAGGTGGTCCGCGGACAAGAAATACGGCGACATCCGCCTGGCGGAAGAGCAGCAATTTTCCGAGTACAGTTTTAATCGCAGCGATGCGAAGGCTATTCGTGAGGAGTTCGAGCTGCACGAGAAGCAGGCCAAGGAACTCGTAGGCGGGTTCGCGGCAACGAAAGGGAAGGATCGCGAGCGCTATCCGATTCTTCCGGCCTACGACCACTGCCTGAAGTGTTCGCACCTCTTTAACTTGATGGACGCTCGCGGAGTTATCTCGACTACCGAGCGCGCGGCGCTCATGGCCCGCGTTCGAACAGTCGCTTGCCAGGCCGCAGCCGCCTACCTTGAACAAATTGGCGGACCAGCTCTTCGCCGGGAGGTGCGAGGATGAGTGCGGCCAAGGAAAAGATGATCGAGAAGCGAGTTGAAGTATTGCTTGAAGTGGGCTGCGAAGAGATTCCTGCTGGCATGTTGCCTAAAGCCGAAGAGGAACTGCGCGCGAATCTTCAGAAACTTCTTGCAGCAGAGAATCTCTCGGACGGCGTAACGGTGGAGACGTTCAGCGCGCCGCGCCGCCTGGTTGCTTCGCTACGCGGGTTGCGCGAAAAGCAAGCGGATGTGGTCAACGAAGTCACTGGCCCCCCAAAGACCGTAGCGTACGATGCGGTCGGCGAGCCGACCCGCGCGGCTCTAAGCTTTGCCGAGAAGCAGGGGCTGCCGCTCAAAGACATTTATATTGTCAAGACGCCCAAGGGCGAGTACCTGGCCGCCAAGCAAACCAAGCGCGGGCGCACCGCCGAACAAATCCTTCAAGAAATTCTTCCGCGCGCGATCCACGATTTGTCCTGGCCGCGCTCGATGACCTGGACAGGCATTGACGGTGCGCGGTTTATCCGGCCCATTCGCTGGCTCGTGGCCATCGTCAATGGCAAGCCGCTGAAGTTTTCCTTTGCGGGAGTCACTGCGGGCGACATCACGCTCGGCCATCGCTTTCTCGGCAAAGGCCCTCTTCGCGTCAAGAACTTCGCGGACTATGAAAAGAAACTGGCAGCCAATGGCGTGATGGTTCGCCCCGCGAATCGTCAGGAAGGAATTTCGAAAGAGCTTGCCGCGCATGCAAAGCGTTCCGGCTATCGCATCCATGAAGATGCGGAACTGCTGAAACTGGTCGCCTACTTGAACGAATGCCCGAGCGTACTGGAAGGAAACTTCGATCCAGCCTATCTGGCACTGCCCGATGAAATTCTGATTACTGTGATGCGCGGGCATCAAAAGTATTTCGCGGTAGAAAAGAGAGGCGGGGAAGTGGCGCCGCATTTCCTTGCCGTGATTAATCTGCCGAAGGATCCCAAGGGCTTGGTTCGCGCCGGGCACGAGCGCGTCCTGCGAGCGCGTCTGGCGGATGCACAATTTTTCTGGGAGTCGGATCAAAAATGTCGGCTCGCCGACTATTTGCCGAAGCTTGAACGTGTCACGTACGAATCGCGCCTCGGGAGTTATCGGGACAAAGTGGAACGCGTGCGCGCCATCGCTCGCTGGCTCACCGAGCAATGGTTCAATAGCGGCATCTTGCATGCGCATGTGGCGGAAGCGGACCGCGCCGCGGAGCTTTCCAAGTGCGACCTCGCCACAGAAATGGTGCGAGAGTTCACGGAGTTGCAGGGCATCGTGGGCGGTCTTTACGCGCGGGCGCAGGGCGAGCCGGACGATGTAGCTGACGCGATTTACGATCATTACCGGCCGGTGGGGCTCGATGATCCGATCCCGCGAAATCTGACGGGTTGTGCAGTCGCTCTGGCGGACAAGCTCGATTCTGTGGTGGGCTGTTTCGCAGTCGGGCTGGTTCCGACCGGCTCCAGCGATCCCTACGCCTTGCGCCGAGCTGCGCTAGGAATCGTGAAGATTATTCTGGAGCGGAAACTGCCGGTCTCTCTGTCGCTCTCGATTGGAGCGGCGGCCAAGGCGTTGCTCACGAATCCGCCAAAGAAGGGAGTGACTCCCGCGCAGGAAACACAAGTCGTGGAGTTCCTGCTGGACCGCGCGAAGTTCGTTCTCCGCGAACGCGAGAAGTTTGGCTACGACGAGGTGAACGCCGTTTTCCGTGTAGGAGCCGACGACCTGGTCGATGCACACAAACGCCTGGTCGCACTGAAAGCGATTCGCAAGTCGAAAAACTTCGAGCCGCTGGCGGTCTCTTTCAAGCGCATCCGAAATATCCTTGAGAAATCGAATCTCAAGAAAGAAGAGTCGCAGGCAATTCAGCCGGACCTTTTTGAAAGCCCCGCCGAGCGCGAACTGTTCTCTGCCGTGCGCTCGGCTGCGGCAAGAGTTCAGACAGAGAAGCGCGCCGGAAAATATCAAGAAGCCCTGGAAGTGATTGCAGGGTTGCGCAAAGCGGTGGACGAGTTCTTCGAGCAGGTGATGGTGATGGCCGAGAATGAAGCGGTGCGGAAAAACCGTCTGGCATTGCTGTCGGAAATCCTTCGCGAGTTTACAACCATCGCGGATTTCTCGGAATTAGGCGGAGAAGAACGGCGTTAGCGATATAAAGTTTTACTTTAGATTTAAATTCGTAAGAAAAGTCGGCACGCCGACAACCGATCATTGTGTTTTGCTTTGCAGAGCTATCATTGAATTCGAAGAAATTATCGCAGTAAATCCAAGACGAGGCGAACCGTGAAAAAATGGGTCTATTTTTTTGGCGCAGGTAAAGCGGAAGGGGATGGCGCAAACCGCGCTCTGCTCGGTGGCAAGGGCGCAGGACTGGCGGAGATGAGCCGTATCGGCTTGCCGGTACCTCCGGGCCTGACCATCACCACAGAGGTCTGCACCTACTTCTACGGAAACAAAAAAACGTATCCAAAATCTCTCGAAGCGGAAGTGAAGGCCAGTATGGCCAAGGTCGAGAAGATTATGTGCACGAAGTTTGGCGCCAAGTCTGGCATGCCCTTGCTGGTCTCAGTTCGTTCCGGCGCGCGCGACTCCATGCCGGGCATGATGGATACGATTCTGAACCTCGGCCTTAACGACGAAACGGTTGTGACTCTTGCTAAGGCCACGCAAAACGAACGCTTCGCCTGGGACTGCTACCGGCGCTTCATCCAGATGTATGGCGACGTGGTCATGGGCGTGCAGAAACGTCCGAATGAGGATCACGAGCCGTTTGAAGTACTCATTGAAGCTCTCAAACACGAGCGGTATCACTCGGATATTGAGGACACCAAGTTGGAGGTGAAAGACCTCCAGGAGATGGTTGTCCGTTTCAAGAAGCTCATTAAGGAACGCTCCGGCGCGGAATTTCCCCAGGATGCGTGGAAGCAACTTTGGGGCGCGGTCGGCGCCGTGTTTGGTTCCTGGATGAACGATCGGGCCATCGTCTATCGCCGCAAGTACAACATTCCCTCCGAATGGGGCACTGCCGTCAACGTGCAGGCGATGGTCTATGGCAATACGGGAGACAATTCTGGCTCAGGAGTAGCCTTCACTCGCGACCCAGCGACCGGCGAAAAGGTTTTCTACGGAGAGTTTCTCATCAACGCGCAAGGCGAAGATGTTGTCGCCGGCGTACGCACGCCCGAGCCGGTTGCGCAACTCAAAAACCATATACCGAAGGCTTTCCATGAACTTGAGAAGATCCGGCTGACCCTCGAGAAACACTTTAAGGACGTGCAGGACTTCGAGTTCACCATCCAGGACGGCAACGTCTTCATGCTACAAACGCGCAACGGCAAACGAACAGGCTTGGCTGCCGTCCGCTTTGCCATTGAGATGGAGAAGGAAAAGCTGATTGACTGGAAGACCGCCATTCGTCGCGTGCCCGCGGATCAACTGGAGCAAGTCCTCGCTCCGATATTCGACCCCAAGGCCGTCGCAGTTGCGAAGTGCATTGCAAAGGGATTGCCTGCGGGTCCCGGAGCCGCTGCAGGCCGCATGTACCTGAATGCCGAGCGTGCCGTTGCAGCAGCCGAGAAAGGTGAGAAGGTCTTGCTCGTCCGCAACGAAACATCTCCCGAAGACTTGCGCGGCATGATTGCCGCGGAAGGCATTCTCACGGCGAAGGGTGGCGTAAGTTCACACGCCGCGCTGGTGGCCAGGCAGATGGGCAAGGTCTGCGTTTGCGGAGCAGCCGCTCTGCAAATCGATTACGCCGCTAAGACCATGACCGTCGACGGCACAACCTACAAAGAAGGAGACTTCCTCTCTATCAACGGCACCGCGGGAGAAGTCTACCCTGGGCAAATCCCGACGGCCGCTTCCGAAATTGTTCAAGTGCTGATCGAGAAATCGCTCGATGGAAGCAAGAGCCAGACCTATCAGAATTACAAGAAGCTCATGGATTGGTGCGCAAAGGCTACGCGGATGTCGGTACGTACCAACGCCGACACGCCCGAACAGACGGCCCATGCCGTCGCATTCGGCGCGCAAGGCATCGGCCTTTGTCGCACAGAACATATGTTCTTTGAAGGGAACCGCATCGACGCGATGCGTGAAATGATTTTGGCGGACACCCTGGAACTTCGGAAAGCAGCGCTGGCCAAAATCCTTCCGTATCAAAGAGGGGATTTCGCCGGAATCTTCAAGGAATTGAAGGGCATGCCCGCGACGATTCGCTTCCTCGACCCGCCGCTGCATGAGTTTCTGCCGCACGAAGGCGCCGAACAGGCTGAGCTGGCGAAGAAGATGGGAGTGCCTGCGGAAAAAATCAAACAACGAGTCAGGGAACTGCATGAATTCAACCCTATGCTCGGATTCCGCGGCTGCCGCCTGGGCATCGTGTATCCGGAAATCTCCGAGATGCAGTCTCGCGCGGTGTTTGAGGCGGCAGCGGATGTTCAGAAGTCGGGTGTTAAAGTAAATCCTGAGATTATGATTCCGCTGGTCGGCTTCAAGAAAGAACTCGACCTGCAAGTCGAGGTCGTTCACCGCATCGCTGCCGAAGTGATGAAAGAAAAGGGAGTGAAGCTTCACTATCTCGTAGGAACAATGATCGAGGTTCCGCGCGGAGCGCTCACCGCCGACGAGATTGCGCAGACGGCGGAGTTCTTCAGCTTCGGCACGAACGACCTGACCCAGACTTGCCTGGGAATGAGCCGTGACGATTCGGGTTCCTTCCTCGGGCCGTACCAGGAGCTGGAAATCGTCAAGAAGAACCCGTTTGCCACGATTGATCAGGCGGGCGTCGGCCAACTTATTCAGACCGCCGTCGAGAAGGGGAATAAGACACGTCCTGGCATCAAGCTGGGAATTTGCGGTGAGCATGGCGGCGATCCGGATAGCGTCAAGTTTTGCCATCGCGCCGGGCTGACGTATGTGAGTTGCTCGCCGTTCCGAGTTCCTGTGGCGCGATTGGCAGCGGCGCAGGCTGCGGTGGAAGAAGAGGCTCAGAAGAAACAGAAGCGCAAGTAGTACTGAAGTTATGATCCCACGAGCTCAAGTTGTACTTAAGATTGCCGGGGACGCGAGGAAACGAAACGGGCTTTGTATTAAGCCAGTTGGTTAAATTAAAGTATCGCTTTACATAAACAACGGGCGCCGTCGGCGTGCAGACATCTCAAGTATTTTCTGCACTTTCGGCGGCTTCTTTGTTTTTCTACGTGGGCATTTTGAAGAAAAAATAGAGTCCTATAAAGAAGAACGTGATGTCGGTAGACCACGCAGCCAGGAACGGGGGCAACTGGCCTACGCCGCCCATGGCTTCGAGAAGACGGACTGCGGTCCAGTAGACGATGCCTATGGCAACGCCAACTGCTACTCCACCGACGGCGCCGCGGGTGCCCACCAGCAGGGCGAAGGGGATAGCCAGAAGCATACTAATTGGGGCGATAAGGGGAAAGGCCAGCTTTACATGCCATTGAACGGTCAGGTTGGCAACGTCGAATCCGGCTGCGTGAAGTCCGTCGATGTAACGACGCAGTGCACCCAGGCTCATTTGGGAGGCTTGGCGGACTTCGCGGTTGAAGTAACTGGGAGGTTCGGAGAGTTCCGGGAGTGAAGTTACCGTGAAGCGGTCGTAGCGCGTAATGGTTCCGTCGGCGAAATCACGGACCCATCCGCTCTCGAGACTCCAGACTTTTTCCGGCACCAACCAGTGCGCCCTGGAAGCGAAGATGCGGCGTCGCATCTGGAAGGTAGCGGGGTCGATTTCGACGACGCTGAGGCCGCCAAAGAGGTTTTGAGCGGGGTCGAAGAGGTCGTAGTTATAGATTTTGTAGTTCTCGCCAAAGATCCAGCGTTGCGGGCGCGCATAAGTCTGTGCCGGGCGGCCTTTGATGATGTTGCGCAAGGCGTCCTGGCGCTGGTTCGCGTAGGGCAAATAGGTTTCGTCAAGGACGATCATCGCAGAGGCGAGAGTCAAACCGGCGAAGAGAAGCGGCACGGCCAGGCGGTAAAGGCTGATTCCACTGGCTTTACAGGCCACGATCTCGTTGTTTTTGCTCATCACTCCCAGCGTTACCAGGACAGCCACGAGCGCGGCGAGCGGGGCGAGGTTATAGACGAGGTAGGGGGTCAGGTAGCGAAAGTAATCCACGACAATCAAGAAGGGCACGCGGTGGCGGGCGATGTCATCGAGCAGTTCGAAAAACGTGAAGGCCTCGAAGAGGAAAATAAACGCCGCCATAAGCACCGTGAAATGAAAGAAGAAGCGGCGCAAGAGGTAGAGATCGATCAAACGGGGGAAACTGCCACTGGAAGGCACGGTATGCCCGTTGCCGTTCGCATGGTTGGCGTGCACGCCGTTGGGAGCCAGGGATGCTGCGGCAGCGGCGCGAGCACGCGCTTTCCTGCGGCGCAGGAGCCTGGCCCAACTGCGGAAGCGGGGCATCGGATTGAGCCAGCGGCTTTCCCCACGGAACTGCTCCATTCTCGGAAGCAGGACTGCGCCTAGTATGCCGAGTAGGATGTTTGCGCCCCAGATACCGGCAGCGGGGGACAGCGTGCCCTGGCGGGCCATGCCCGTGCCGATGACCGTCAGCAGGTAATAGGAAGCAATAATGATTACCGCGAGGAGCGAGCCGGCAGCCCTTCCGCCGCGCCGAGGCTGTGCGCCGAGCGGCACGGCAACGAGGGCGAACACCAGGCAAGCGACGGGAAACGCAAGCCGGTGATGCAGTTCGACGCGAGCTTCGCGCCAGCCGGCGCCTTTCGAGGCAAGGAGGTCTCGAAAGGAACGTTCCGCATTGCTCAGTTCCCGTGGCTCCGACGGACCCAGACCGTTTGCATCAATCGGCCAATCGCTCTGACCAAAGGCAGTTACCGAATAGCGGTCGGGGTCTTCGCGGGAGAACTCGTGTGTAGTTCCGCCCCGCAAGTGAAGCTCCAGCTTGCCCTCTTGGGGTTCGGCAATTACAATCGCATTCTCCGCGAGGGTGAGTTGCGAGCCGTTCTCTCCACCGGCTTCCGCGAGAAATACGCCGTGCCATTGGGTGCCACTGGCAGAAACGTCGTTTACGTAAAGAACGAGTTTGGGAAAACGTTCGTCGAAGACGCGGGGCTGCACAGCGAAAGAGATTTGGGAAGAAACCAGGTCACTTTCGAGGGTACGGTATTTGTGGACGGCCAAGGGGCCGAGCCAGAGGGTCATGGAGAGGGTGATGGCAGCACCCGCGAGAGCGAGGACACCGACGGGCAGGAGAATGCGGCGGCGACCGATGCCGAGGGCGGTCAGTGCGATAATTTCGCTGTCGGCGGACATGCGGCCGAGGCCGAGAAGCACGCCAATCAGCACGGCCATGGGAACCGTAAACGTGAACACCGCGGGGAAAATGCACAGGAAGAGTTCGAGGATTTGGCTTCCCGAACCGCTGTGGCGGACGAACAGCTCCATCAACTGAACCAGCTTGGGAACGAAGAAAACGAACGTGAAAACGGCAATTCCGAGGAGTGCGTGACGAAAAACTTCACGAACGATATAGCGGTCGAGGATGCGCATGGCGCGAATGGTGAGTGTAACACGGCCTCGCGGCGGGGACCGGAAAGAGGTCCGCGATGAATCGGGTACACGTGGTGCAGTTGTGGCACATGCACCAGCCACAGTATCGCGACCCGGAGACGGAGCGGTACGTGCTGCCGTGGACGCGACTTCACGCGCTCAAGGATTATTGGGGCATGGTGGCGATGCTGAAGGATTTCCCCCAATTTCACGCCACATTCAACGTCGTGCCTTCCCTGGGGATGCAGCTCGAAGAGTACGCCAGCGGCAATTTCAACGAACCGTGGTTTGACCTGGCGTTCAAGCCGGCCGAGGAGCTGACCCGGGAAGACAAAGCCGAGATCTTGGCGCGGGCGTTTCAAGTAAATCATGAGCGGCTGATATCGCGCTGGCCGCGTTTTGTGGAGCTTCATGAGTGGGCACAGCCGGCAGGAGGTGCGCAGGCGCAGGTGTCCTTTACAGCGCGGGACTGGCGAGACCTACAGCTGCTCTCGCAACTGGTGTGGATGGAAGAAACGTGGTTTGAGAAAGATACCGTGGTCAGCCGGCTGGCCAACAAGGGAAAAGAGTTCACCGAAAAAGACAAGTCCGCGCTGAAAGCAAAGCAGTTGGAGCTGCTGGGATTGGTTTTGCCGGAATACCGCAAGGTGGCAGAGACAGGCCAGATTGAGCTCAGCACTACGCCGTTTTATCACCCCATTCTTCCATTGATCTGCGATTCGGATGTTGCGCGGGTGGCCAATCCGGCTACACCGCTGCCACGGCGGGCTTACCGGCATCCGGAGGATGCTCGCGAGCAGTTACAGCGGGCGCGCGCATATCATGAGCGGGTATTCGGAACAAAGCCGGCGGGAGTTTGGCCGTCGGAGGGGTCGGTTTCTGACCAGGCCATGACGATTGCCGCCGAAGAAGGTTTCCAGTGGTTTGGGACCGATGAAGGTGTGCTCGGAAGAACGCTAAATGCGGGTTTCTTTCGCGACTCGAAAGGCCTGCCGGCCAATGCCGATCGGCTGTACAAGCCGTTGCGAGTGCAGCTCGGCGGGAAGTCGATTACCGGGCTGTTTCGCGATCACCATCTTTCGGACCTGATCGGGTTTGTGTACAGCCGCATGAATGGCAAAGACGCCGCGGCGGATTTGCATGGCAGGTTGCGCGATATTGGTGAGCGCGTGCAGACCGGACAGCCACTCACCGTTTGTCTTTTCCTCGACGGTGAAAATGCCTGGGAATATTACCCTGGCAATGGGCGCGAGTTTCTTCGGGAATTTTACGGGCGAATTCAGGGAGATCAGGATTTCCGGGCACTAACAGCGAGCGAGGCGATTGCCGCGGCTGGGGATGTCCCCACCAACGCCGGAATATTCCCAGCTTCGTGGATCAACGCAAATTTCGACGTGTGGATTGGGCATGGAGAGGATGTGGCGGCGTGGGAGCTGCTGTGGGACGCGCGCGAAGCCTACAGCGTGGCCTTGCAGGCGCGGAAGAAAGGCGTGGAGGGAGCTCCTGCCGAGACGGCGCTGAAAGTGGCGCTGGAATCGCTGCTCGCGGCCGAAGGGAGCGACTGGTGCTGGTGGTTTGGGCCGGAACACAGCACCGCGAACGACGCGGAGTTTGACGCGCTCTATCGCAAGCATTTGACGGCGGTGTACCTGGCGCTGGGGCAGATGGCTCCTCAAGAGCTGGCGAAGCCCATCAAGCGGAAGCCGGAACATGCTTTGCAGCTTGCGCCTACAGGCTTTTTGAAGATTGATGTGGATGGGAGCGATACGTCGTACTTCGAGTGGCTGGGCGCGGGACTTTACTCGCCGGAACGGCGCGGCGGAGCCATGCATGGGCGGACGTTCTTTTTGCATGAGCTGCGTTATGGGTTCGAAGAGAATCGCTTTTGCGTGCGAGTGGATCCGTTCCTTGATCTTCTTGGAGAACTTGAGGATTCGGATTTTCGCATCACCATTGGCGCGGCCGAGGAAATCACGATCGTCGTTAAGCTGGAGCGCGGACGGATGAAAGAGTACGCCGTCGAAAAAGGCCGAGTGTGCCTGCTCAACCCCAAGAACGTTGCGGACGCGTCGTTTGACCGAATTCTGGAAGTCGCCATCCAGCGCAGTGAGATCAATCTTAAGGGGCAAACGAAGCTAAGGTTTGGCGTGGCGCTTTGGCATGGGGGATTGCCGGTGGATGTGTTGCCTGCCGAGGGATTTTTGGACGTCAACCTGGGCGAAGAAAATTCGGCGTGGGCGCTGGAAGGCGGCAGTTAAGCGCCTGGAAGCTGCCGCCGGGGCGGAATCGCGCTAACCCCAAAACGCAACGAAAAAAAAGTCGATAATGATGCTGGTCCCGCCTTCTCCTTGACAGTCTAGGAGACTCGGGGTAGATTCCTAGTTCGTCTAGGAAAGGCCCCCTTTGGACAAACAACTGGAACTTCTGCAGGGCACTCTCGACATGCTGATCCTGAAGGCCACTTCACTGGGGCCGCTGCACGGCTACGGCATCTTGCTGCGCATTCAGCAAATCTCGAAAGACCGCCTCGAAATCCAGCAAGGCTCGCTTTATCCCGCGCTGTATCGCCTTGAGCATCAAGGGTGGATCGCGAGCGAATGGGGCGAGTCGGAAAATAAGCGCAAGGCGAAGTACTACACGCTGACGGCGGCAGGGAAGCGCCGCCTCCAGGCAGAGACGGATAACTGGAACAGCATGGCAGACGTCATCGCAGGAATTCTGGGCACCAAGCCGGAGGAAGTATGACGCTCTGGAGGCGTCTTTATTCCTGGACGCAGTCGCTCTTTCATCGCTCGCGGATGGAAAGCGAGATGGAAGCGGAGTTGCGGTTTCACATCGACGCTTCTGCCGAAGATATGGTGAGGCGAGGTGTTTCCAGAGAGGAAGCCGTGCGGCGATCCCACATTGCATTTGGAGGAATCGAGCGGGTGAAGGAAGAAGGGCGGAAAGCTCGCGGCGTCAGTTTCTTCGATGAACTTCGACAGGATTTCCACTATGGGCAACGGGTTCTGCGAAAGAGCCCGGGCTTCGCATTGGTTGCCGTGCTTACGCTGGCGCTGGGGATTGGAGCCACGACCTCGATCTTCAGTGTGGTCAATGCCGTCCTGCTTCGGCCTTTGACGATGGAGGATCCGTCGCGAGTGATGTTTTTGCAGGAGCAGTGGAAAGGTTCGAGCGTCGACGTATCGGTCGGTAATTTCAATGACATCAAGAAACAGTGTACCTCGTTCTCGAAAATGGGCAGTTCGAACAACGCCAGTTTTAATCTGCAGACCCAGGGTATTCCGGAACGAGTGGACGGGGAAGCCGCAACCGCCGACTACTTTTCCACATTCGGCGTGCAGCCTATATTGGGGCGCGTCTTCGACGCCAGCGAGGACACGCCCGGGCACGCGCCGGTCGTCGTAGTCAGCGAGCGGTTCTGGCGTACGAGTCTTCACGGGGATCCGGGGATCGTTGGGAAGACGATTCGCGTTAACGGCTTGCCCACAACTGTGCTCGGCGTGATGCCTGGGCATTTCGATCCGCTGCTGAACAACAGCAACCTCTGGATTCCCGCCGCGTTTACTCCGGTGCAGCTTGCGGAACATGACGATCACTATCTGAACGTAGTGGCGCGGTTGAAGCCTGGAGTTTCCACGGCGCAGGCGCAATCCGAAATTGAAATTATCGCCGGGCGCCTGCAGCGCCTGTATCCCCTCGATGATGCCGATCGTAGCTTTCGCATTCAGCCGCTGACCACGGCGCTATTAGGTGACCAACGGCTAAGCCTGCGCTTGATGCTGGCGGCGGTTGGATTTTTGCTACTGATCGCTTGCGCGAATATTGCAAATCTGCAGTTGGCGCGCTCTCGCACGCGTCGAAAGGAGATCGCTTTACGCGCGGCGCTCGGAGCTTCGCCGAATCGCATCGTGCGACAGCTTCTCGCAGAAAATTTCGTGCTTGGTTTGGCCGGAGGTACAGTGGGCGTGCTTCTCGCCTATTGGGCCGTGGCGTGGATTGTTGCGCACGGTCCGGCAGAAATGCCGCGGCTGGATCAGTCGCGCATCGACGCGAGTACGCTGGCGTTCGCCTGCGCCGTGGCTCTGCTTTCGAGCTTTTTGTTTGGTTTGGCGCCGGCGCTGCGTTCGGCCTCGACGCGACTCAATGACGCTTTCAAATCGAGTACCGGGATTGTCGGCGGAAGCCGCGACCGCATTCGCAGTCTGCTGGTGGTGGGAGAAGTGGCACTTGCGCTGGTGTTGATGGCTGGAGCCGGGCTTTTGATTCGCAGCGCGCTTCTCGTTTCGCATGTGGACCCCGGCTTCGATACTTCGAATGTGGTGGTCGGACGGATTGGACTTCCCGACGCCGGCTACCATGAGCCGATTGTGGCGCGCCAGACGTTCGAACGCATGATCGCAGCCGTGGATGCGCTGCCGGGCGTTGAGTCGGCTTCGGTTGTCTCGCGCGCTCCACTTGCGGGCGGTGGCAGCAGCAATGGTCTGCTCGCTGAGGGGCAGCCGCTGGACCTGGCGAATGTCGTAAATTCACAGTTGCAGATCGTCTCACCGAGCTATCTCTCGACGGCTCGAGTGCCGCTGAAGACCGGCCGCGAGTTCACTCCGCAAGATACGCGCGAGCGCACTTTTGTGGCGATCGTTAACGAAACGCTGGCGCGGACGATGTGGCCGGGCGAAAACCCCATGGGGAAACGCTTTAGGTGCTGCGAATCCGGGCCAAAAGGGCGCATGGACCCGCTGTGGCACGAAGTTGTTGGAGTTGTGGCCGATGTGCGCGCGCAAGGCCTTGACCGCGAGGCGCAGCCGGCCTTTTACATTCCGATGGCGCAAATGCCTGCGGCTTCGTGGGACTGGATTGGCCGCACGATGGACCTGGTGGTGCGGACGCGTGGCGGTGCGGCGCCCATCCGCGAATTGCAGGGCGCGGTGGCTTCGGTCGCGCCGGAAGTTCCGATTTACCACCTATCGAGCATGAAGCAGAAAATTTCGAGCACGCTGGAGCGCTCGCACTTCGACACGTTTCTATTGGCAATTTTTGCGGCGGCGGCGTTGTTGCTCTCTTCGATTGGGATATACGGCGTGCTTTCGTACATGGTGGCGCAGCGAACGCGCGATATTGGCATCCGCATGGCGCTTGGCGCGTCGCAGGGACAAATTGTGTGGGACGTCCTCGGCTTCGGGCTGCGTCTGGCCGTTCTAGGACTGCTGATCGGGCTTGGCGGTGCGTTGGCGGCGACGCGGCTGCTTTCCTCGTTGCTCTACGGGATTCGTTCCAACGACGCGCTTACTTTTGCGGCGGTATCGCTATTGCTTTTGATTGTGGCGCTGATCGCCGGGTACCTCCCGGCACGGCGTGCGACGCGCGTCGATCCGATGGTCACTTTGCGCTACGAATGAGATTTGAGAGAGGGAAAAACAAAAGAAAGCAGCAAAAAAGGAAAGACAGTAGCGTCAGTCCTGCTAGAAGAGCTTGATGGCGAGGTCCTGGGGGTGGTCACCTACGGGGATCATGGTCAGTAGACTTTTGGTGCGGACGCGGATTACGGCGATGTCGCCGGAGGACTGGTTTACGGCGATCAGGAGATTTTCGTCGGGAACGAAGCGCATTGCACCGGGGGATTGGCCCGCTTGGATGGGGAACTCTTTGCCTGTGCCGGGTTCGCGGATGATAGCGCGGTTTACGATGTCCACGGGGATGATGTGGCCTGCGGCGCTGTCGGAGACGTAGAGTTCGCTGGCATCGCTCAGCAAAACGCCGCGCGTGGGGGCTGAGCCGAGCACCATGTAGTCGCCGACTTCGTGGGTCCAGGTGTTGATGACCTGGATGCCGTGGGTTTCCGGGGAGATTACGTAGAGTTCGCCGCCGTCGGGCTTGAGGAGCATGTCAGAGGGAGTGCCGTCGAGCTCCAGGTTGGTGATGAGGACGCTACGGCGAAGATCAACCACAGAGAGGCGGTGCTCGGTGCGGCTTAGGACGAAGGCGACGCTGCTGTCAGGGAGGACGGCAACTTTTTCGGGTTGCTTGACGATACTTACGGTGCTCTTAAGTGAGAGAGTAGCGGCGTCGTGAATGCCTAGCGTGGCGTCGCGGTGATTTAGGACGAGGACGCTTTTGCCATCGGGAGTTACCTGAGCGAGGACTGGTTCGGCGCCCGTGCGGGTGCGAGCGAGGACGCTGTGCGTTTGGCAGTCGATGGCGAGCAGCGTGTCGGAGCCGGACGATGTCGTGTAGAGGCGGCTGCCGTCCGCCGAAAAATCGATGGCGTAGGGGAGCGGGCCGATGGAAACGCGGGCGGTGACCTGATTGATGCGCGCGTTGATGACCCAAACGTAGCCGCCGTCGGAGCTAACGCCCCAGATTTCGGCGCGCGTAGGATGCTCGCGCATGCCGGAGAGGCCCGGGCCTATGGGAATGCGGGCGACGGCTGCGAGCTTCACCAGATCAACAACAGTTACAGCTCCGTCGGCTGTTGTGACGTAGGCGTTCAGCCGGAGCCCTGGCCTTAAGAAAGACGGCCGATGCTCGCGAGCCAGGACAACTATCGCAACAATGCCGAGTACCGCGGCGACAAAGTAGACTCGCAGATTGCGGCGACGGGTCACGAGAGGCGACTCACGAGCAGCGGCTCAATTCACTTCGCGGTGCAGGACCGCCGCGATTTGGCGGACTTCTTCAACCAGTTCGCCGAACTCTTTCGGCAGGATCGATTGCATGCCGTCGGAGAGCGCTTTGTCCGGCTCGTGGTGGACTTCGACGAGCAAGCCGTCCGCGCCCACGGCGATTGCCGCTCGGGAAAGCGGCAGGACTTTGTGACGTTTGCCCGTCCCGTGCGACGGGTCCACAAGAATCGGGAGGTGGCTGCGCTTTTTTACCGCCGGCACCACCGCCAGGTCCAATGTATTACGCGAAAAATCGGAAAACGTTCGAATGCCGCGCTCGCAGAGCATGACGTTGTAGTTGCCTTCGGACAGGATGTACTCCGCGGCCATAAGAAACTCGTCGAGGGTGGCGGAAATGCCGCGCTTCAGAAGGACGGGCTTTTTGGCGCGTCCGGCGCGCTTTAATAGCGAGAAATTCTGCATGTTGCGGGCGCCGATTTGGATAACGTCAGCGTATTCCTCCACCAAATCCAAGCTTTCATTGTCGATGGCTTCGGTAATGATGCCGAAGCCGTAGGTCTTGCGGACGTTGGCTAAGATCTTCAAGCCGGGTTCGCCGAGGCCTTGGAAACTGTAGGGCGAGGTGCGCGGCTTGTAAGCACCTCCGCGAAACAGCCGGACGCCGGAACCTTTGACGCGTTCCGCAATCGCAAAACACTGCTCTTCGGTCTCTACCGCGCAAGGCCCAGCCACCAACGCGATCTTCTTGCCGCCGACAATCACCTCTCCGCCCGGAATCGGAATTCGCAGTACGCTGTCTTCTTCCTTTGCATCGCGGCTGACCAGCTTGTAGGGTTTGCTGACGGGAATGCACTCAACCACGCCGGGCAGCGATTCGAGCACGCCAAGATCGACGGCGCCCTTATTGCCGGTAATGCCAATCGCGGTCCGAATCGTACCTGGAATGGGATGCGCTTTGAGTCCGAGGCTTTCGATTCGCTCGCAGACGCCGCGAATCTGCTCTTCCGTGGCGTGCGACTGCATGACGACCAGCATCAGCGGCTCTCCTGTGGTTGCAGCAACAGCGTAGTCTACGGCATGGCAGCGCGAGGCCGCAAATGAGAGCGACCGTGTGCGCGATGGCGATTTGGCGCGTGTGATAGAATAAGTGGTTTAAGGATAGGCCTAATTTTTTCATGGGAATGCCCGAACAACCTCTCACTCACGTCTCTGAATTCGATCCTGAAGACGAGTATCGCCCGGAACCTGAGCCTGAACCGCTGCCACCGAAGTGGATGGATGGCAGCGTGCGGATTGGGATTCACGCGTCCATCGCCGGGAGCTACGTCAATGCGTTGGAAGCTGCGCGCAAGCTGGGTTGCAACGCGCTGCAAATTTTCTCCGCGAGCCCGCGCATGTGGCAGGGAGCCCCGGCGCGCCCTCCTCAAGCAGATGCCGCAGCCTTTCGCGAGCGTCGCGCCGAGCTTGGTCTGGGCCCACTGGTTATTCACGCAAACTATCTGATCAATCTTGCGGCGTCGCAGCCCATGCTGCAAACGCGTTCGATCCAGGCCTTCCACGACGAAGTCGTGCGCGCACTCGACCTCGACGCGGATTTTCTGGTGGTGCACCCCGGCTCGCGCGGCGACGCCCGGCCCGAGCAGTCCGTGGCCACCGTCATCGAATCGGTTAAGCAAGGCTCAAAGCGCGTCTATCTCGGCCATCTGCGCATCCTGATTGAAAACACGGCGGGAATGGGCACTGCTGTTGGCTGGCGGCTCGAAGAGCTTGCGGAAATTCTCGCCGGTCTTAAGAATGTTCCAGCCGCCGCGTGCCTCGACACCGCACATCTATTCGCCGCTGGTTACGACATTAAAACCGAAGCCGGACTCACTTCCACGTTGGACATGGTGGATAACACCATTGGCCTCGAACGCGTTCCGGTTTTCCACATCAACGATTCCAAGATCCCGCTGGGCGGGCGCGTAGACCGCCACGAAAACATCGGCGAGGGCAAAATTGGGGCGGAAGCGTTTCATAGGATTTTGACGCACTCGAGGCTAGGCGCGATGCCCCCGGAAGGGCTAGCTGGGCGCGCGTTCATTCTGGAGACGCCCATCGACCAGCCCGGCGACGATCGCCGGAACGTTGCGAAGTTATGGGAACTGGCTGGTTTAGCCGAGCAAGCGCCACCTGCGGAAAAAGGTTTTTCGATGCTCACGCCGGCCATCAAGAAAGTTCAAGAGAAGACGGCCTCCGACGCCAGAAAAGTGGAGCGCACCAAGATGAAGCTGGAAGCGTCCGCTGGCGACGGACCGTCGAAAAAGAAAAAGGCTCATAAACCTGCGGCTGAGAAAGCAAAGCCGGCAGGGCAGTCCAAGAAATCGCGCAAGAGGGGATAGCGAGGCGTGGCGGAATACAACCCACAGGAAATCGAAGCAAAGTGGCAAAAACGCTGGGATGAAGCCCGCGTCTTCGAAACGGAAGCCGATCCTTCAAAAAAGAAATATTACGTGCTGGAGATGCTGCCGTATCCGAGCGGCACGATGCACATGGGCCACATGCGCAACTACGCCATCGGAGACGTCGTTGCGCGCGTGAAGCGCATGCGTGGTTTCAATGTGCTGCACCCCATGGGATGGGATGCCTTCGGCCTGCCCGCGGAAAACGCTGCGATCAAGAACAATACACATCCTCGAGTCTGGACGAATAACAACATCGCCGAATTCCAGCGCACGCTGCGCCGCTTTGGTTTCAGCTACGACTGGCGTCGCGAAATTTCCAGCTGCGAGCCGGAATACTACCGCTGGAACCAGTGGTTTTTTCTGCGGATGCTTGAAAAGGGCCTCGCTTACCGCAAAAAGAGCTACGTGAACTGGTGTCCCAAATGCTGCACGGTGTTGGCAAACGAGCAGGTCGTGAATGGCGGCTACTGCTGGCGCCACGAAGATACGCTGGTGGAAACGCGCGAGCTTGAGCAATGGTTTCTCAAAACCACAGCGTATGCCGATCAGCTTGTGGATGACCTGAAAGAACTCGAAGGCAGTTGGCCCGAGCGCGTCATCACCATGCAGCGGAATTGGATTGGCAGGTCGCAGGGCGCGCGAGTAAAGTTCGCCGTCGCCGATGTGGCTGGCCTCCCGCCCATCGAGATCTTCACCACGCGCATTGACACAATTTATGGGGCGACGGCCATCATTCTCGCTCCCACTCACCCGCTCGTCGCAAAGCTTCTTGAGGGCTCGCCGGTTCGCAGCGGAGCGGAAACGCTACTGGCGCAGATCCGCCAGGCCTCCACCAAGACAGCGGATCTGGCGACCGCGGAAAAAGTCGGCGTATTTACCGGGCGCCACGCGTGCAATCCCTTCAGCGGTGAACGAATTCCGATATGGGTTGGCAATTTTGTTCTGATGGAATATGGCACGGGCGCCATCATGGCCGTTCCCGCTCACGATGAGCGTGACTTCGAATTTTGCCAAAAGTATCACCTTCCGATTCGCGTTGTGGTGCAGCCCCTCAGTGGCTCTCTGCTCGATGAACTCTCGCTGAAGGAGTCGTTCGGCGATTACGGCACTTCATTCCATTCGGGTGCTTTCAGCGGTTTTCCGTCCGAAGAGGCCATTCAGAAAATGATTGCCTTCGCCGAGCAAAAAGGGTTCGGCCGCGGCGAAGTTGTGTTTCGTCTGAGGGACTGGGGCATCTCGCGGCAGCGTTATTGGGGCACGCCTATTCCCGTTGTTTATTGTCCGGAGCACGGCTTGCAGCCCGTGCCGGACAGCGAGCTGCCCGTGCTGCTGCCGCCAAATCCGAAGCTCACCGGCGAAGGGGAATCGCCGCTCGCTTCAACGCCGGAGTTCGTCAACACCACTTGCCCGAAGTGCGGCGGGCCAGCGCGGCGCGAGACGGACACGATGGACACTTTCGTGGATTCCTCGTGGTATTTCTACCGTTACTGCGACCCGCACAATGAGAAAGCTCCTTTCGATCCTGCAAAGGCCGCTTACTGGTTTCCCATCGACCAGTACATAGGCGGTATCACTCACGCGATCCTGCACCTGCTCTATTCGCGCTTCTGGTGCAAAGTCATGCGCGATCTCGGCCTCGTCAAACACAACGAGCCCATCACCCGCCTGTTCACCCAGGGCATGATCCAAAAGGGCGGCGTTACGATGTCCAAATCGCGCGGCAATGTCGTCGGCGCGATCGATATGGCCGACAAGTACGGCGCCGATACCGGTCGCCTCTATACGCTCTTCGCGGCGCCTCCCGAAAAGGACCTCGAATGGAGCGAAGAGAGCATTGAAGGCTCGTGGCGATTCCTGAATCGTGTGTTTCGCCTGGTGGACAAGCACGCTGGTGCGATTCGTGAAGCCAAGAGCTGGAATTTCGATTCGCAGGGAATGTCCGACAAAGAACGCGACCTGATCCGAATCACCTATCAGACGATGCTGCGGGTTACGCAGGACTTCGAGAAGCGCTGGCATTTCAATTCCGCGATCGCGCAGATCATGGAACTGACCAACGAGATCTATCTGGCCGAGCCGCTTGAAAATGGCGTCCGTCCCGAGATTCGCAAAGAGGTGCTGCAAATTTTGACGCTGCTACTGGCGCCGATGACGCCTCACATCGCGGAAGAAATGTGGGAGATGCTAGGCAACAAAGACGGCCTCTGGAACGCCCCCTGGCCCGTGCTGGCCGAGCAACAACTGGAGATGGCAAAAGACGACGAAATCGACATTCCTGTGCAAGTCAACGGGCGCGTCCGCGCCACAATCCAAATTGCAGCAGGGCTTGACGAATCCGAGGTGGTAGCCAAAGCCAAAGCCGATCCCGGAGTAGTTCGCCACATTGAGGGCAAGCAAATAGTGAAAGTCATCTTCGTGCCGAACAAACTTCTGAACCTGGTGGTGAAGTGAAAAACGGGCGGAAACTTTAGACAGTGCGCTCTGAAGCCTATCTCCGAGTTTTGGCTGATGAAGGTACAGTTCGGGCGTTTGCCGAGGAGATAGGTCCTGCGATCGGCACGATTAAACAAACCAGAGCAAAAACGACACCTGCGGGCGACAGGGGGGGAACTGGCAAACCGTTCCGGTCCCGATCGATATGGACAACGTTGACGAAGGATTGCGATCCCTCCTGCTTGCTCATTGATGGGGTTTTCTGGCATTCAGGAAGATCAAGACCGTTGCGGATATCTACCTAGAGTTGGTTACGCGATTTGAGCCTGGCGAGGATCCGGGGGGCCTCTTTCTTTCCGCTGAGACGATCCAGTTGCTCAACGAGATGGGAGCGGCATTCGATCACGATGTTGTCACGACAAGCAGTTGATGGGCTGCGTTGGACTCCAATTCTGCACAAGCTCACGGATCATGGGACCCGTGACACGATACACGAAATCGCCCAGACAAAAACGGAGGCACGATGGCAACGGGAGCAACCATGAAACCAAATCAGCCAAAGCCAAAATCCGAGCTTGGTGGCGTGGTGGTTCTGGATTTCGGCGGCCAATACACGCAGCTCATCGCCCGCCGCATTCGCGAACAGCAAGTGTTCTCCGCCATTCTTCCGTGTACCGCCCCGATCGAAGAACTCCGCAAGTTCGAACCCACCGGCATCGTGCTCTCCGGTGGCCCCAGCTCTGTCTATGATGCCGACGCCCCAAAGTGCGACGCAGGCATCCTCGCTTTGGGTGTACCCGTCCTCGGAATTTGCTACGGCATGCAATGGATCACGCACGCGCTTGGCGGCAAAGTGGAAAAAGCCGAACGCCGCGAATACGGCCGCGCCCATCTGAAAGTGGCCGCTGGAGCCGGCTCTGCGGAATCGCCCTTGTTTGCAGGCGTGCCCGAATCCCTGCGCATCTGGAACAGCCACGGCGATAACGTACATGAGGTTCCTCCAGGCTTCCACGCCACAGGCCACACGGACAACGCCATTGCTTCGCTCGAAGACCCGCAGCGCAAAATCTATGCGGTGCAATTCCACGTGGAAGTGAATCACACCGAGCGTGGCACGGAAATTCTCCGCAATTTTCTTTTCCGCGTCTGTAACGCGGAAAAGAAATGGAGCGGCGCGGCCTTCATCGAAGAGACCACGGAAGCCATTCGAACAAAGGTTGGCAACAACCGCGCCATCTGCGCCTTAAGCGGAGGCGTGGACTCGACCGTGGCCGCCGTGCTGGTTCATCGAGCCATGGGCGACCGGCTGACCAACATTTTTGTGAATACCGGCATGCTTCGGAAGAACGAGTTTGCAGACACGCTGGAAATGCTGCGCGATCGCCTCGGCCTGCGCGTCATTGGTGTGGATGCTTCCGACCGCTTCCTGGGCAAGCTTGTGGGCGTGACGGACCCTGAGCAGAAGCGAAAGATTATCGGCAGGGAATTCATCGCCGTCTTCGCAGAAGAGGCCCAGAAGCTCCAGAGCGGCGATGCCCACGGGGAAATCGCCTGGCTGGTGCAGGGAACTCTGTATCCGGACGTGATCGAGTCCGTCTCCGTGAAAGGCCCTTCCGCCACAATCAAGACCCACCACAATGTCGGCGGGTTACCCGAAAACATGCCCTTTGCCCTGATCGAACCCCTCCGAGACCTGTTTAAGGACGAAGTTCGCCGGATTGGCAAGGACTTGGGGCTGCCCGATGAGATTCTTTTGAAACACCCGTTTCCCGGCCCAGGACTGGCTGTGCGCCTACTGGGAGAGATCACCCGCGAGCACTTGTTTACCCTCCAGGAGGCGGACTCCATCGTTGTGGAGGAAATACGGCGAGCCGGGTTGTACAGCAAGGTATGGCAGGCGTTTGCGGTGCTGTTACCGGTTCGTAGCGTCGGGGTTATGGGTGATTACCGCACCTACGGACTGACGGTGGCCGTACGCGTGGTCGAATCCGACGATGCCATGACCGCGGACTGGGTTCGTTTGCCGGGCGAGGTACTCGAACGCATGTCCACCCGCATCGTAAATGAGGTGCGAGGAGTCACACGCGTGGTTTATGACATCAGCTCCAAACCGCCGAGCACGATCGAGTGGGAGTAGTCTGTTGAAGGAACGAAAAAGTGGGGAAGAAGTCAGGAACCGAGAGGAGATACAGCTCCACATTGAAACGTCAAACAGCCAAGGCCGCGCAGGGACGGCGCGCGGCCCAGCCAGGAGCCCCATTAAATTGACTGCAAGCTCTGAAGCAAATGCCGCAGAACTACCGGTTAGCCATCTTCTGCGCCATATAAAGAATGAGCTTACGGTCGCCTTCTTCCACTTTGCTCAACAGGCGGCGAAGCTTGTTGAGAAAGCGTGCATCTTTTCCGACGCTGCCCCAGGCAATGTCATCCGACGACTTCCGCTTGGGGAGATTCGGCAACTGCGGCGGTTCCTCACCGTCATAAAAGAGTTGATAGAGTGGGCATTCGAGAGCGCGCGCAAGTTTTTCCAACGTTTCAATCGCCGGTACTGTATGGCCATTTTCAACGCGGGAAATATAACAACGCAGCAAACCTGTGCGCTTTTCGATGTCGCCCTGGGAGAGTTTCTTTTCTTCGCGGAGTGCGCGAAGACGGTCACCTATAATCATGGCGGCATTATTCCATGTAGATACCGGGAGAGCAAGTAGAAACTTGCCACCCACCAACTGAAACACTTGATGCAAGGTACGGGAAACACTGTAGATTAGGCGTAACCGGAATGACATGGCACGCGTCCCAAAAGTAGAGCCTCTGGGGCTTCCCGCCGATTCGGCGGGGGGCAAAGCCACGGGTGCGAAAGCACCGGGCACTGTGGACGACCGGGAACTGGTCCGGCGGGCGCAGGAGGAAGACCAGGCGGCCTTTGAAGAACTGGTACGGCGGCATCAGCACCGCGTGTTTGCAGTCGCCGGCGGAATCTTGCGGCGGCGGGAGGACGTGGAAGATATAGCGCAGCAGGTTTTTGTTAAGGCGTATTTTTCGCTGAAGAAATTCGATCAGCGGGCGGCCTTCAGTACCTGGCTGTATAAGATTACGGTCAATGAGTGCTGGGACATGCTGCGGAAAAAGAAGGTCAGGCCGCTGGTTTATGAGTCCGACTTGAGCGAAGAGCAGGCCCGGCAGGTCATCGCCTCGGAAGAGAAAGGCGGCGGCGGGCCGGACATCAGCGAGCGTCTGGAAGCGCGGCAGCGGGTCGAGAACCTGCTGGAAGGGCTTGACGAACGGGACCGGCTGATGCTGATTTTGAAGGAAGTGGAAGGATTCGCGGTGGAAGAGATCGCCCAGGTTCTGAATTTGAATGCGAACACCGTGAAAGTGAGGCTATTCCGCGCGCGCCGGCGAATTATCAATAAGGTGCGGAAGCGCGGTGAGTAAAGCGAGGCGTAAAGTGAGGTTGCGCCTTGGTTTTGGAAGTGGAAAAGTTTAGATAGTTTGAAGAATTGACTGAAGGAGGCTGAATTGAAAAGCCTTGGGAACAAGCAAGAAATGGGATGTCGAGAGATCCAGATGCAGATGGAAGACGCACCTGGCGCTGTGACTGGCGCAAGAGAATTGGCGGAGCTGCTGGCGGCGCTGTCTAACGCAGAAAAGGAACACGTGACGACTTGCGCGGAGTGCCGCGCTGCGGCGGAGAATATCCTTGCGTCGCGGGCTTTGCTCGACGGATTGCCGTCGAATGCTGATCTGGGAGGGCCGTGGTTTGCCCCGCGCGTCATGGCGGCGATTGCGGCGCGCAAAGCGGAGAGAGAGAGCGCGGCGGATGCGTTTACATTCCTGCCGAGGCTTGCAGCCCGGCTCACTTGGGCGTCGGCAGTTGCATTGCTTTTGGCGAGCGCCTGGCTTTATCAACGGCCAGCGTCGACTCCTACGAATCCGGTGATAACAGACATAACCGGTGAACCGATCGCCGACAACGCCACGCCCGCCACCAACGATGAAGTTCTTGTCAGCCTGGCGGAGAAAGCCCGATGAGTGAAAATTCCGCAAAGCAGAAGGCAGCGCTGTGGGTGGGAGTGGTGTTTGTCCTTGGCGCGGCGCTGGGCGGGGTGTTCGGATATTTCTACGGCCACCGTGGCGTAGTGGCGGCGTCCAATCCTCCTCTGAGTGAGCCGGAACGGCGCGCGAAAAAAGTCGAACAACTTACTCAGGAATTGGGCCTGACTAACGATCAGCGGCAGCAACTGGACACTATCCTTACGCAGGTGCATGCGCAGTACAAAACACTCCATGAACAGTCCGATGCGCAGATGAATGATGCGCGGCAAAAGGGGCGCGATCAGATTCGGGCGATCCTGACTGCCGACCAGAAACCGAAATTCGAAGAATTTCTCAAGAAGATCGACGAAGAAAGAAAGAAGAACGGCCCGCCACCGCCTCCGCGGTAAAACTCCTTATCTTAAGTAGAGCCAGTTCAGACTTTTACGATCAGTTTGCCGGTATTGCCGCCGGTGAAGAGCATATTGATGGCGTCGGAGGCTTTTTCGAGGCCTTCGACGATGGTCTGGCGGTCTTTCAGCTTGCCCATCATTTTCCATTTGCCCAGTTCCATGGCGGCTTCGGTAAAGCGCGAGACGTAGTCGAGAATCAGAAATCCCTCGATTTTGAGGCGTTTAACAATCACGAGGCCCAGACTGAGCTGTTCGGGAGCTTCTTTCGTGTAGCCGGAAATGAAGCCACAGACAATTACGCGACCGTGGAGATTCATGCGGCTCAGGACCGCGTCCATAATTTCGCCGCCTACGTTTTCGTAGTTGATGTCGACGCCTTTGGGAGTTGCGGCGGCTAGCTTTTCTTTCCAGTCCGGATGCTTGTAGTTGATGGCAGCGTCAAATCCTAAGTCATCTTTGAGCCATTGGCATTTTTCGTCGGTTCCGGCGATGCCAACGACGCGGCAGCCATGGATTTTGCCGATTTGGCCGGCAATACTGCCGGTGGCGCCCGCGGCGGCGGAGACGACGAGCGTTTCTCCTTTTTGGGGCTTACCTATTTCAGTCATTCCGAAATAAGCGGTCAGGCCGGTGATGCCGAGTACGCCCAGAAAAGCGGTTTCGTTGACAAAGGGAATCGAGGGGATTTTCTGATAGGCGATTTTGGACTGGGCTTCTATCACCGCGTATTCTTGCATGCCCGTCATGCCAAAAACTTTGTCGCCTTTTTTGAAATGCGCGTGTTTGGATTCGATGACTTCGGCCAAGCCACCGGCACGCATGACTTCACCGATGGCTACTGCGGGGAGATAGCTATCGGTGGACATCCAGACGCGCATAGTCGGATCGACCGAGAGGTATTTGATTTTGGCGAGGGCTTGGCCTTCGGTGATTTCCGGCAGAGGAGATTCGCTAAGTTGAAGGTCGCCTGCAGCCAGGAGGCCTTTGGGGCGCGATTGCAGGCGCAGTTGGCGGTTCGTTGTTGTCAATTAGAACCTCGATTCAAAACTTCCGTTCGGTTGCCCTTGGTGGCCACGGGAGAATTTGCGGCTGGGATCAAATTCAAGGAGACAGCCCCTTCGTTCCTCAGGGTAAACAGGAATGGCTGTCCCACGTTGAGCTTTTCCGCAAATAGATGGCTTTAGAAGGGAATGTCCTCGTCGGAGATTTCCGGGCCGCTTGGGGCGTGGCCGCCACCGCCGCCGTAGGAGTCTTCTTGTGGGGCCGCGTGGGATTCCGTATCATCCGCGCTGCTCGAGCGTCCTCCGCCTGCGCCTGCTGCGGCGCCGTCGCTGCGGCCGCCTAGCATGCGGAAATTACTGGCGACAATTTCGAAGCTCGTTCGCTTCTGGCCTTCTTTATCCTGCCACTCGCGGGACTGGATGCGGCCTTCGATAAAAATCAGCGAGCCCTTCTTGAGATATTGCTGGGCAATTTCGGCTTGTTTGCCCCACACCACAATTTTGTGCCACTCGGTGCGCTTCTGGCGTTCGCCGTTTTTGTCTTTGTAGGATTCGTCGGTGGCTACGGAAAAATTGGCGACGGCCTGGCCGCCGCCGGTGTAACGCGTTTCTGGATCGCGGCCCAAGCGGCCGACTAAAATCACTTTGTTTACTGACATTTGCGTTCTCCTCGTACGGCGCTGACGATAACAGAAATGGGGTGCGGAGGCAAAAAACGCGGCGGTGGAAAGTGCGGTAGAACACGAATTCCAGCTCTTTTCGTTTGTGAACCACGCTTTTTCCCAGCAACAAATTCCTCAGTTTAGGGTTTGTAAACACAGGCCCACACAGCCCGGTTAGCTCGACCTAAGAACGCTATTATTGAATGTAGCTCTACTTCAGGAGGACGTTTATGTCTATTCGCTCAGGATTTCGCAGATTGCTCGTCGCCGTCGCGATGACCGCCCCCATGCTGACGCTGCCAGTGGCGCACGCGCAGATCGCCGTCGGTATCGGCATTTCCGTGCACGTGGCTCCGCCAGTTCTTCCCGTGTATACGCAGCCCGCGCTGCCCGCAGCGGGCTATCTCTGGACACCCGGTTATTGGGGCTACGGAGACGCAGGCTATTACTGGGTTCCCGGCGTTTGGGTGCAACCGCCCAGAGCGGGCGTTCTCTGGACTCCCGGATATTGGGGCTTTGCCGGCGGCGCCTATGGATGGCACGGGGGCTATTGGGGAGCGCACGTCGGCTTCTACGGCGGCGTCAACTACGGCTTCGGTTTCGGCGGAGTCGGATTCGTGGGCGGCGAGTGGCGCGGTGGAGCGTTCGCGTACAACAGCGCGGTGGCCAATTTCGGCGGCGTGCACGTGACCAACGTCTATGAGAACCGCACCATCGTGACGCAAAACACCATCGTTAACAACAGCCACGTCAGCTTCAACGGTGAAGGCGGCGTTTCGGCGCAGGCTTCCGCAGGCGAACTGCAAGCGGAACACGAGGAACACATCCAAGCCACCGCGAGCCAGTCGCAGCACCAGCAATCTGCCTCGCAGGACCGCTCGCAACTGGCGTCCGTGAACCACGGCAGTCCAGCGACTCCGGCAGCTTCCAGCACGAATTCCTATCATCAGGTTGCGCAGCAGCACGCGCAGTCGCAGCCCATCTCCGCGGCGGACCGCACGGCCGGCAAAAACTACAATCCCAACACCCGCGAAGCCAATCAGGACCAGCGCATCGCCAACGGCTTGCGCAGCGGCCAGATGACCTCCGGTGAAGCGGCGAAGGCCGAACGGACCCAGTCCAAAATCGACCAGCAGGTCCACAACGACCGCGCGGCGAACGGCGGCAAACTAACCGGTCAGGAAAAACAGCAGATCAACGGCGAGCAGAATGCCGCCAGCCGCCAGATCTACAACGAAAAACACAACGGAAACACCGTGAAGCCCAACGCTGTGGACAACCGCGAAGCAAACCAGCAGCAGCGCACGGCCAACGGTCTGCGCAGCGGTCAAATGACTTCTGGCGAAGCGGCCAAGACCAATGCCAACCAGGCCAAGACCGCCCAGCAGGTTCATAACGACCGCACGGCCAACGGTGGCGCGCTGAACGCGGGACAAAAGAAGCAGATCAACAAAGAGCAGAACAAGAACAGCAAGCAGATCTACAACGAGAAGCACAACGACAAGACAACCAAACCGCCCAAGTGAACGGACCGAAACGCAAGGGCTAGAAGACCACAATCCGAGCGTAAACTTGAACGGCTGGCGACATCGCCAGCCGTTCGCTTTTGCACTGAGAATTTTCTATCGGGGCGCAGAATTCCCCGGCAAGTGCTTGATTATCGTGCTAATCCGCGGGCGGGGCCATTCGGGAATTTTGGGGCGAGGATAGCGATCTATGAGGCTAATCCGCGAATCGCTCGAGAACTATCCCGTAAGACGCGAATCTTTGAAAGGCAGTTCCAATTGAATCCGAGGGCGCTGTTCCATAGGAATCTGGCCAGACTTTTCGGACGCTGATGAAGGGTTTCCGGAAGGCTTTTTTTAGCCGGTTGCTCAGTAAGGGTATGTGGAATAGGAACTGTTACTCTGGTTTAAATTGACGATGCACCTGCCCGTAGAATATACATGTCTCGTGGGAACGTCCGCCTCTCCTCAACCAGGTCAAATGAATTGGTTTTCTGAAGACGGCTCGCCGAGCCGCGGCAAGGCATTTTTGTGGATTGGCACGGCCGCGGTCACTGGCGCGGTGGTGATGGCGATGGAGTTGACGGCGTTCCGGCTGTACGCGCCTTTCTTTGGGAATTCGATTTATGTGTGGGGAAGCATGATCTCCGTGGTGCTGCTGGCGCTGGCGATAGGGTACGGCCTGGGCGGGTGGATTGCGGACCGTATGAGCTCCGACACGGTGCTTTATTCCATTGTGCTGGGCAGCGGGTTGTATCAACTGGGGATTGTGTTTGTGGTGCGGGCGGTGCTGTTCAAGCTGTGGCAGTCGGGGGATTTTCTTGGACCGGTGGTGGCGACGGTGATTATTTTTGTACCGCCTATGGCGGCGCTGGCAATGACTTTGCCGTTTGTGATTCGGCTGCTGGCGCGCGGCGGGCACGTGGGACACACGGTAGGGCGCGTGTTTGCGCTGTCGACGGCGGGCAGCATTGTGGGAGTGTTGGTGACGAGTTTTTATCTGGTGCCGAGATTCGGGACGCGGATGACGATGGAAATACTGTGCGCGGCATCCATCGTGATTGGAGGCGGGGGACTGGCGATGGGAAAGAAAGCCGCGGCGGTTTTTGCGCTGCCAGTGGCTTTGCTTTTTCTTGCGCCAACACCGGCGCCGCCGAAAGGCATTCTTTGGAGCGGAGACTCGGCGTACAACCGGATCGCGGTGTTTGAGGCCGGCGGGCTGCGCTGGCTGGTGCTGAACGATCCGCGGTACTTCCAGACGATTGAGAAAGTGGGAAGCGAAAGTTCGGGCTATTACCTGGATGAGTTTTCGCTGGGGCCGGTGATGGTGCCCGCGAAGAGTTTGCTGGTGCTGGGAATGGGGGCGGGGCGATCGATTCAGGCGAGCCGGGCGGTGGCGCCGGAGCTTGAAGTGGATGCGGTGGAGATTGATCCGGAAGTAGTGCGCATCGCGGGAACATATTTTGGGTTGCAGCAGAATGATCCTCGGCTCCACGTACATATTGCGGACGCGCGGCCGTGGCTTGCCGCGCATGCGATGAAGAGCGACCTGGTGCATATTGATTTATTTCAGGGCGGGCCGTATGTGCCGTTTTACCTGACGACGGTGGAGTTTTTTGGGCTGGTGCGTTCGAGGCTGGCGGAGGGCGGCGTACTGATCGTAAATGTGCTGGACAAAAGCCCGAAGCAGGAACTGCTGCAAGCCATGGGAGCGACGTTGCGGCAGGTGTTTCCGACGGTGGAGCGGTTGTCGACTCCGGGAGGGAATCACCTGCTTTTTGCGTTTGCGGAGAGGCGGGACTTGGCAGAGACTGTGGGGCGATTGAAAGCGGCGGGAGGGCCGACGTGGGTGCGAGAGTTGGCGCAAAAGGCGGCTGGAGAGATTGTGGAGTTTGAACCTCGGGCGGGGGCGGTCGTTTTTACGGATGACAGGGCGCCGGTCGAGGAGATGACGCGGCGGATGTTGGCGGATTCCGGAAAGTAAAATGAGAAAAGAGAACCGCAGGAAGTTTTTGCAGGCTTCGGCTGTGGCTTTGGGGGTTGGCCTCGGACCGGGAGGCGCGGCGTTGTTGCGCGCGGGAGATGCTGAGGGGGAATCGTTTGGGGGCGAGATGGAAGCCGGGTGGGAGCCTCAGAAAGCGTTTGGGAATGAGGGGAAGAAGCCGCTGCGGCTGGGTTTGATTATTGGGATTGGGAAGGATCCGGACGCGGCTCTGGGGAAGGTGCATGAGTTGGGGTTGCCAACTTGCCAGGCGTATATCGAACAGTTTGAAGACGGGTTGGCTGAGCGTTTGATGAAGGCGCTTGGGAAATATGGGATTGAGGCGACGTCGGTTGTGGTGGGCGGGCCTGGGAAGGAAGTGTGGGATTTTTATGAGGGACCGGTGACAATTGGGTTGGTGCCGCGGGAGACGCGGGCGGCGCGGATTGCGCATATCAAGAAGGCGTCGGAGTTCGCGAAACAGTGTGGCGTGCCGGCGGTGCAAACGCACTGTGGATTTATTCCGGAGAACCCGAACAATCCTTTGTATAAAGAGACTGTTGTGGCGATGCGCGAAGTGGCTGAGTATTGCAACCGGAATGGGCAGAATTTCCGGTATGAGACGGGGCAGGAGACGCCGATTACTTTGGTGCGAGCGATTCGGGACGTGGGATTGGACAATCAGGGAGTTAATTTTGATTTGGCGAATTTGATTCTGTACGGCAAAGCGAATCCTGTCGATGCGATTGAGATTCTTGCGCCGTATGTGCAGGGGATCCATGCGAAGGATGGGCTTTGGCCTACGAACCCGAAAGATTTGGGGGAAGAGGTGGCGATTGGGAAGGGGAAAGTGGATTTTCCGCGGATTATTGCGAGATTGAAGGAGTTGAAATATCCGGGAGCGGTGACGATTGAGCGGGAGATTTCTGGTCCCCAACAAATGGAAGACGTCCGCGGCGCAAAAGAGTATTTGCAGAAGTTGATTGGATAAAGGGAAGTGGCGAGTGGCTGGTGGCGAGTGACGAGAGAAGAAAGCAAAAGATAACGCAGAGGCGCAGAGTTAACAGAGCTTTCGCAGAGGAGGAAGAAGTGCACAGACTGAAGTCTGTGCCACCTAGAGCCGTGGTAACCCCTCCCCGGTTTTTCTGTAAATGCTCATTCTAAAGAGTTTTAAGTCCTTTGTTTTGAAACTGCGCATTCTAAAGGGGTTACGGGTGCGTTTTGGGTAAGTGCGGATTCTAAAAGGGTTAGGAGCGGTAGGGCAGGAAACGAGACAACGGGTGGGGGATGACAGGGCAAGAGTTTCAGAATGGGAAGGAGTTGCGGGCCGATCTGATGGGGTCAAGCGGATGAGGGGCTTGGTCCTTTCGAGCGTCGAGGCGCCAGTTGAATGCAATACAATCACCGGCGTTGCATTAGTGCTTGGCGTGGACAACATGAGCGCCGAGGTGTCCGGGCGCGAGTCCTTGAACGGCGGGGCCGAACCTGGACGCGATCTCCTGGAAATGGATGTCTTCGATGGCGGAAAATCCGTGTGCGCGAAGAATCGCTGCCATGCCAGCCGGCTCGAAACGGCTGCCCAAAGGTTCATCCATTTTCCTGAGCTGTTCGGTCCGTTCCTTTTCTAATTGCCTTAGCTCTTCGGAGAATCTCTCGGGAGGTTCCATGTAGTCGAACACCACCTCCGAGTTCTGGATGGACGACATGTAGTCCAGAGTGCGGCCGATAGCGTCCTGCGTCAGATAGGGCACAACCCCGAGCCAGGTGAAAAACGCGGGCGAGTTCTGCTGAAAGCCTGCGGCGGCCAGCTTCTCTCCTACATGGTCCCGCTCGAAATCGACTGGCACGAAAATATGCCATGGCGGAAGTGCGATTTGAGCTTCGGCCAAGCGCTGGCGTTTACCTGCTTGCGTCGCGGGGTGGTCCACCTCATAGATACGGATGTGTCGTGCGCTATGGGGATTCCGGAGAGCGAACGTGTCGAGTCCGGCGCCAAGGATGACGATCTGCCGAATCCCGCTTTCGACGGCTCTTGCTAAAGCATCTTCCGCGATACGGCTTCGCGCGGCGGCGAACAGACGTCCGATGCTGGCCAAGGGGTGTCCGTTGGCAAATTGAAGCACATCCTTTTCGTCTTCACGCAGAATCTTCATGGCAAATGGGTCATCGAGGATTGCGCCATGATCGAGCAGCTGATGAGCAGCTCGTTGTCGGGCGATCATCAGGGCTGTGCGGCTGGGTTCATTGGGCTTCATGTTCGGGGTCTCCGTTCTTATCAGTAGTTGTTCGCACGAGTTGTCGTGGGCGCGACGGCTTTGGAACGCGGCAGCGCGGTAGCGACCTTCAACACCGAATACTTTGGACAGCTCCGGGTTGAAGGTGACGAATCGGGGGCACCCGGGCGAAGGAGTGCAAGAAGAGTCAGCCGAATAGTTGGCGGGTTAGTTCTTCCCGGCTCAGGTCGAGGTTGCTGGCGACGTCGCCGAGAATTTCGGCGAGGGTGCCGACTCTGAGTTGTTTGTGATTGGGGATGGTGACATGGTGCTGTGTGCCTTTCAGGCTGGAGCTAATTAAGGCGGATGTGGCTGCCGATTTGGCGGGTGGCTTCGTAACCGAAACGGCGCAGAGATCGGACAAGGTCATCACCGCTGACATCGCGGGGAAGCTTCAAGCCGGAATGACCTCATCCTTGACCATGTGAAGACGGATGACGCTAGGTTTGTCGGGGGGCGTCGAAATGGCAGGAGACGGCGTCGCGAATCATGGTCTTTAGTTCGTTGAGGGAGTCGGCTTGCGTGAAGATGGAGAAGCCGAGAGCGCGGGCTTCGTAGCCTCCCTCAGGGGACTCTTGAACGGAGAAGATGATTTCGCTTTGAGGCATTATTTGTTAACCCCCGAAGATTATACGCTCATTCCACGGCAGAGGAGAGGCGACGGCGGGCTTCTTTGAGGGAGATGGGTTGGATTTTGCCGGAGTCGATGTCGCCCATGCGGCGCTGAATTTCTTCGTCCCAGGCGGCTTCGACGGAGGGATCGTGGGTTTCGTCGAGGCTTTCGATGAGGGAGCCGGCGAGGTCGGCGCGTTCCGAGACGGGGAGAGAGAGCGCTTTTTTCAGAAGCTCGGCGGCTTCTTGGGTCATATGCTGATTATAACGTGGAATAAGGCCATGAAGGCGCGGGCAGTCGCCGGGGCTAGGCGAATAAGCGGCGCTGGTGGAGTTGGGCTGGGTCTGGGCGGCGGCGTTTCCTTCGGAGTGGCAACGCAGCGCGGCGTGATTTGCAGATGGCGGGCAGCTCGCGCAAGACGTCGGCAGCGTGGGCGGCGACGTTCAGCAGGACAATGTCGGCCATTCGCAGTACGTCGTATCCCCTCGCAAGGATGCGTGTGTCGTCTTCCGCGGCGCACTCCCATTCCATGGTGTTCAGTAAAGCCGCTACGCTGCTTGAGCGGTCACGGCGCAAGCTCAGAATTTCGGTAGTGATGCTCATGATGCCCCCAACGCAAGAGTGTTTTGTTCCTTCGGGACAGAACCACCAATGGAACTTTCGTACTATGCTGGCGGTACTACGCTGTGAATTTCTGAGGGAAAGAGCGGGGTCGGCCGGAACTCGGGGCGCCGCGCCGCTGGAGACATCACCTGCGGATGATCAAAGGGAAAAGCCGCTTAGGGTCGAAGTTTGGGGTCTGGCCGGCCAGTAAACGGCGTTTCAGGTCACTGAGTTCGTTTGAGTATTCTTTTACGGAACTGCCTACGACAAGGTCAGAATCCACCATATTGTTAGTTGCGTCGAGGTGCAACGGACCTCCGTTGTAAGCAAGGAGCGACTCCTTGAACTCATTTGCAGTAAAAAAGCTTCCGTCGAGGGGCACGTACATAAAATTCCATCTACACCTGACAAATATCGCGCCTACCCCGAAAACCATCCCAGAAGCAGAAAACGATGAGTTAACAATGAGAGAGAATCTGAGTGCTGGCGCAGAGTTTGGGAATTGCGGCTGCGACAGACTGGTGATTTTTCCGGCTTGTAGAACTGCAATTTGGTCTTGGCCGCCGACTTCTGGATGGGCGAGCGTAGAGTAGTATTTCAGACGCTTGGCTAGGTCAACCATCTGTTCGACGCTTAAGGACTTGCCACCGTCTAATTTAAGACTGGCTTGATATATTGCCACCGCTGCATCCTTCGTCACTGTTTCCGGATGCTTCAGGACAAACCCGGCCTTGTCAGGCATGCCTCCTAATTCCGTGTCGAGTGTTTCGGACACGGTGCGAACTGAGCCTGATTGTATGTTGGAGTCGAAATCCCCTTGTCGGTTCTGGCTCTCCAGTCTTACTTTGCCGATCTTTGGGACACCGTCGATGTCATAGCCAGCCACTATCAATTCGAGAGTGTAGACCCTAGGATCGATGGGCTTGCCATTCGCATTCAGGACGTTTTCGACGGCGGCCAGATTTATGTTGAGCAAAAATGCGAGTTCGCTGAGCTTTTGACGAATCGAGATCGGCGTACCCTGGCTGATCTTACGAGCGTAATCATCAACGATGGCAACCGTACTCAAATCCAGTTCTTTGTAAGACCCTGAGGGAGAGGCTATGATCCCCGCTATCGCGCACACGGAACGATCATCTAGCTTAAATAGCTTCTTCCCAGGCTCGGGGAGTTGTTTATTTAACCCCTCCGTCAGCATGCTATCCGTAAGCACAACGATTCCACTTCCGTTAGCCAATACGACGTCGATGGTGCCGTGAACCACCTGACTCTTTTCTTTCTCGTCCGCCACCGCAGTTGCACAGGCCAACAGCAAGACGACCAGCCAGCAAAGGCTCCGCATTTTTGGGCCTCCGAACCTTAGAACGATGCCTTTCGGAATTCTTGCACAGAGAGGGCCACTAAGTGCGTGGCAGAAGCTACGTTCTGGCGGCCAAGGCATTGTATCGGAGGAAAGGCAGGAGTACGATGCAGCCCCGCAGGAATAGGGGAGGGACAATGAGTGATGGCTCAAAAAAGACGGTTGAAACTAGCGGCGTCGGGAGGAGGGAGTTTATTGGGACGGCGGCTCGTACGGCTGGCGCTGCGGCGGCGGTGGGTGGGGTGATGTTCATACCGGCGGGTAGAGTTTGGGGGTCGGAGGCTAATTCGGCTGTGCGCGTAGGGTTGCTCGGATGCGGCGGGCGGGGGACTGAGGACGCTACCAATATGTTTGAGACTAGCGGGGCTCGGGTTGTGGCGCTGGCCGATATGTTCCAGGACCAGTTGGATGTGGCGCGGGCGGCGTTTGACAAGATGCAGAGCGCGAAGGGCTACTCGGCGATCGATGCGTCGCAGCTTTTTGTTGGGCCGATGGCTTTCGAGGCGATTGCTCATTCTAAGGAAGTCGACGCGATCGTGATTGCTACGCCGCCTTACTACCATCCCTCGCATTTGGAGGCGGTTGTCGCGGCGGGGAAGCATGTGTACTGCGAGAAGCCTGTCGCTGTGGACGTGCCCGGCGCAAAGAAAGTGATTGAGATTGGCAAGCGCGCGGAAGGGAAGTTGAGCCTCGATGTGGGCTTCCAGATTCGCGATTGTCCCCCGTTTGTGGAGTTGGTGAAACGCATTCATGGCGGCGCTTTGGGAAATATCGTGTGCGGCGAAGCGCATTATTTGTCGGGGTATCTGGACCGGCCGAAGTGGGAGAAAGCGTCTCCGACCGAACTGCGATTGCGCAATTGG
>Ga0209773_10000014_pt1 | contig 53599 bp, 39 predicted proteins | sample BogFormECP14_OM1_FD_188244 | JGI IMG/M metagenome (GOLD analysis project Ga0209773, IMG submission 188244) | Bog forest soil microbial communities from Calvert Island, British Columbia, Canada - ECP14_OM1 (SPAdes) (version 2) | ecosystem: Environmental > Aquatic > Freshwater > Wetlands > Bog ... | reverse complement strand
CTGGTCACCGTAGCGGGTTTCGAGGCTGATGATACGTTGGAGCAGGACGCCCAACTGGTCCAGCAATGCCTCCAGGGCGACGGTTCGGCCTGGGAGGAACTTGTGCGCCGTCATACGCGCCGCATCTTCAACATCTGCTACAGGTTCACCGGCAATGGCACGGAAGCCGAAGACCTGTCGCAAGATGTTTTCCTCCGGGTGTATAAGACTCTTGGGAGCTACCGTTCCGCGCATGGCGGTTTTGCCACATGGATGACCAGCGTAACGCGCAACTTGTTGATCGACCATTACCGCCGCACCAAGCGCGACCGCATCACCGACTCCCTCGACGACGCCATGCCGGTCGTCGAAAACAAGGAGTCCGCTGGACGCCGTCCCGATCAGCAACTGCTGCTCGGGGAACTGAGTCATCAGGTGCAAACCGCTCTGACCAAGCTTTCACCGGAGCTGCGCGAAGCGGTAATCCTTCGCGATTTGCAGCAGCTCGACTACAACGAGATTCGACAAGTTTTGGATGTGCCGGAAGGAACTGTGAAATCACGAATTAACCGCGGACGTATCGAACTGGCGCGCATCCTGCATCAGATGGGAGTGCGCCCGTCATGATTCGTCTTGTCATCTGGGACCGAACGCGGAGTTTGCCATGACCTGGAACTGCGAACACATCGAAGCACGCCTCAGCGATTATCTCGACGGTCTCCTCGCTCCGGACGAGCGCCACGAATTTGACGCGCATGTTAACGGCTGCGAGATCTGCACTCCTCTGCTCTCCAGCGTCTCTCATTTGCTCAGCGATTTGCATTCGCTCGAAGCCATACCCGAACCTCCGCGCCTTGCCTACAACATTCTGAATCTGACTCTCGGGCCGCGCGCCGTAAAAAAAGGCTGGCTTGGCGGTTTCAGTTGGCTCCGCCTTTTGGCCTCGCCCCGCTTCGCCTATAGCGCCGTTTCTCTCGTCGCCACAGTGCTGATTCTGCTCACGGCATCCGGGGTTTCTTTCCGCAAGAAGCCCAAGCTCGCCGACTTTTCTCCCGCCAACATTTACCGCAACGCGAACAGTCAGGCGCATCTCGCCTACGCGCGCAGCACCAAATTCGTCAGCGACCTCCGCGTCGTTTACGAAATCCAATCGCGTCTAAGTAAGGACAACGAATTGCCCACGGAACCGGAAAGCACCGTTCCGCAATCCGCCCCCGGCAAAAATCCCGGCAGCACCGACGGCACCAAGCCCTCCGCGCCGCGCCAGCAAAACCGCGCCAATGGTATCGGCAGAGAAATCGAAGTGCTTGCCGAAGAAATTCCCGTGGTCAGCCTCAAACTGTCCGCCCCCCTGCTCGGAAGGAGAATTCCATGAAGTGTGCCGTCCACACGGACGCAGACGCAACCGGTTACTGCCGCAATTGCGGCAAACCCATGTGCCCGGATTGCATCCGGCCGGTTCGCGACGTTCTCTATTGTGAAGACTGCCTGGCCACAATCCTGGGCCATCCTGCTCCCGTTTCACAGCAGACCGCTCCGGCAGGGTTTCCGCCGCAAGTCCCCGTCGCCGCTGTTCCCCCAGGCGTACCTTTTGCTGCTGGATCGAATCCCGCTCTAGCTTTCTTCCTGGGTTTCTTGCCCGGCCTCGGCGCTTTCTACAACGAGCAGTACGGCAAGGGCATGATTCATCTCGCGATTTTCCTGTTGCTCTTCATCACCGGCGTCAACGGCTTGGACAACGGCGGCGCGGAAGCCGCTCTATGGATCTGCATCTCAGCCTTCTGGATTTACATGCCCATCGACGCCTTGCGCACCGCCCAAGCCAAGCGATCCGGACAAGTACTGACAGATCCCCTCGACAGTTTCAGCAAGGAAAAACCAGTCGGTCCGATCATCCTGATCGGCGTAGGCATCCTTCTCTTGCTCAGCAATTTTGAGTGGTTTCAGTGGTACCGCTTCGCGAAATTCTGGCCTCTCGTCCTGATTGCCGTCGGCATTTTCATGTTCATGAACCGCATGGAACGTAAGCCCTAGGAGGCTCCTTCGGGAGACTATCGAACTATGAGTGATCGCATCCGTTGCAACTGCCAGCGTTGCACAATTCGTAGCCTGATGGGCCCGGTCGTTGTAGTCACCGTCGGCGTTCTCTTCCTGTTGGCGCAACTCCGCGGCGGCTTCTTTGATTTCGGCAACACCTATCCCGTCATTATCATCGTCATCGGCCTGATCAGCCTCGCTTCCGCGCTCGCTTCCAATGAAGGCCATGTCTCCTCCGCGCCCGGCGCGCCGACGGCCATGCCTCCGTCACCCGGCTTGCCCTCCGCCCCCGGAATTCCGCCATCTTCCTCGGGCTCAACGCCAACTTCTTATCCGGGACAAGGACAATAATCTAATATGGCGAGGAGCCGGCAACGTGGCAGCGGAATCTTTCCAGGCGTCGTTCTTCTAACCGTTGGCATCCTTCTTCTCATTCACAATTACCGCGGCCTGGAGCTCGGTGACGCGCTCCTTCGCTGGTGGCCCTTGGCGCTGATTTTTCTGGGACTCATCAAGCTTTATGAGCGGATGGTCGCCAACCGCTCCAGCGAGCCGAGTTCGGCGCGCATAACGGGCGGCGAAATCCTGCTCGTCGCCGGCATGCTCACGCTGATAAGCTGCGTCGTCGCCTACGACTACATCAAGGGCATTGCGCACGACAAGATTCCCATCGAGATTTCCGGCGACGAGCATCAGTTCGACCTGGATGTCGCGCCAATGACCGTGCCGTCAAACGCCCGCATCACGGTTCGCGGCGGCCGGGGCGATGTCAGCGTCCGCGCTTCCGACACTCTGGAAATCCGTGTCTCCGGAAAGAAAAACGTCCACGCCTGGAACGAAAGTGACGCGAAGCGGCGCGCCGATCCCATCTCCGTGGAAATCGTCAAAAATGGCGATGGTTACGAAATTCATCCCACCGGACCGGGTTCCGGCGACAATCGCATCGCCGTGGACATGGACATTCAAGTTCCCATGAAAGCGAGCGTCACCGTCCGCAACGAAAAGGGCGACATCACGGTCTCAGACATGAACACGCCCGTCTCCGTTACGAGCACCAACGGTGATGTGGAAGTCCGCAACACTTCCAGTGACGTCTCCATCGAAATGCACAAAGGCGACGTCAAAGTTTCCGACACCAAAGGCGACATCAAGATTTCTGGAAAGGGCGGCGAAGTCACCGTCGCCTCGGCAACAGGCAGCTTCACTCTGGACGGCGAATTCTTCGGCCCCATTCGCGCCGACAAAGTCGCCAAGGGCCTCCGCTTCATCTCCCAACGCACCGATATGACTCTGACTTCGCTCACCGGCCACATGGAAGCCAGCTCCGGCAATCTGGAAATTGTGGACGCCCCGGGCGACATCGCCCTGCGCACCAATCGCTATTCCGTCACCATCGAAAACGCCACCGGCAAAGTAAAGGTAGACAACCGCGACGGCGACGTCGAGATGCGCTTCTCTTCCGCCCCCAAGGAAGATATAGACGTAACCAACACCAACGCCACCATCTCGCTGACGCTTCCAGAATCCGCCAGCTTCAACATCGTCGCCGACTGCCACTCCTGCGACATCGAATCCGAATTCTCTTCGGACAACCTGAAGAAAACCTCGCCGTCCTCCGGCGATTCCCACCTCGAAGGCAAATACGGCACCGGCCGCGCCCCGAAAATTACCCTAAAAACCAGCTACGGCGCCCTCTCCATCCACAAAACCAGCTAACTAATTCGGTTCTTCGTAGGGGCGGGGCTTGCCGCGCCCGATCTCGCGGTCTAAAAGTCGAGAAGTCGAAGAGTCAAAGATTGAGGAAAAAGACCCGTACTTTGTGAGAGCGGAATTGCCACAGAGAAGGGAACTTCGGCGGCGTGGTAAAATCGGCCCGTGAAAAAACAAACGGTACAACCTGCAAAACATTTGACGGGGGGCGTGGAGACCCCTGGGGATAAATCTATCTCCCATCGCTACGCGATGCTGGGCGGATTAGCGGAGGGAACCACAGAGCTGCGGCATTTTTCGGCGGCGGCGGATTGCCACAGCACGCTCGGTTGCATGCGCGCGCTGGGCGCGGACGTAAAAATCGAGAAAGACACCGTGCGTATTACGGGGCGCGGACCGCGCGGATTAAAGAGCAGTTGGCGGGCATTGGACGCGGGGAATTCCGGGACGACGATTCGTTTGCTGAGCGGAATTTTGGCCGGTCAGGAATTCACGACGAAAATTTCGGGCGACGCGTCTCTGCAAAAACGGCCGATGAAGCGAGTTGTAGGGCCGCTGCGCGAGATGGGCGCGGATATTCGTGCGCGGGAGGATAATTTTGCGCCGCTGGAGATCAAAGGCGCGAAACTGCGCGCTATGGATTATCAAATGCCGATGGCCAGCGCGCAGGTGAAGTCGGCGGTGCTGCTGGCGGGATTGTTTGCGGAAGGCGTGACGAGCGTTACCGAGCCGGCGCGCACGCGCGATCATACGGAGCTGGCGCTGGAAGAATTTGGAGCGGCAATCGAACGGCAGGGGCGCACAACAAAAGTTCATGGACTCTTCGGCGGAAATGGAGCCGGAAAACTCGTCGCGAAGACGATCGATGTGCCTGGGGATTTGTCTTCGGCGGTGTTTTTTATTGCCGCGGCTTCGCTGCTGCCGGACTCTAACATTGCGATTCACAACGTGGGGTTGAATCCTACCAGGACCGCAATTCTGGACGTGTTTGTTGGTATGGGCGCTTCCATTCAGGTGCTTTCGCTGAGAACTTCGCACGGAGAAGTCGTTGGCGATTTGGCGGTGAAGGGAGCTTCGCTGCGCGGTGGCGTGATTGAGGGCGAGGTGATTCCCCTGGTGATCGATGAGTTGCCGATGCTTGCGGCGCTCGGGCCTTATACCGAAGAGGGGATTGAGATTCGCAATGCGGGGGAGTTGCGCGTTAAGGAGAGCGATCGCATTGCCGCGCTGGCTGAGAATTTGCGGCGGATGAGAGCGACGGTGGAAGAGCGTCCCGATGGATTGAAAGTGGAGGGGCGGCGCGCAGGGAAATTGCGTGGAGCTGAGATTGAGCCGCACGGGGATCACCGGATTGCGATGGCATTTGCCGTCGCGGCTTTAGCCGCAGATGGCGAGACTGTAATTCGTGATGCGGATTGCGCAGGCGTTTCCTATCCAACTTTTTTTGAGGAATTGAACCGGCTTGCGGAACGCTAGCGAGAAGAATGCAGTGAACGGCGAGCGTTGACTTGTACGCCTGTTGAACTCTTCGACTTTCTCCTGTCCCTCCGGACAGTTTTTCCGAGGAACCGAACAACGCTATCCCTGAAATTTCCATCCACCCGATTGCGTATTATTGATTGAGGAGATTCATCATGTCCGCCCGTAGAACGTTGCTTCATCTCGCCGCCAAAACTGGAATGCTTCTTGGCGCTATCTTCGTAGTCACGATTTTTCTCTCGGCCATGCCCGGCCACCACGCGCCCGCCGCGCAGGGCCAGTCCTCCCAGGAATCCGCTCCGGCTCCAGCCAAAGCAATGCCCGGCATGGATATGAGCGACGAAAAGGCCAGCGAAAAGTCCGCCGTTGCCGACATGACCCCCGGCAAGCACGACGCTCACAGCCTGCACATGTTCATGACCAGCATGCGCACGCAGACTCCCGAAGACGTTCAGCGCGCCAACGAAGTCGTCACGCAGCTTCGCGCCGGCATCGAAAAATACAAGGACTATCACGTCGCCCTCGACGACGGATTCAAAATTTTCCTGCCTAACATCCCGCAACCCGAATATCACTTCACCAGCTATCGCAACGGTTTTCTGGAAGCCTTTACCTTCGATCCCGCGCGCCCCACTTCCCTGCTCTACAAAAAAACCGCCACCGGCTATGAGCTCGTCGGTGCCATGTACACCATGCCCAAGCGCGCCACCGAAGACGAACTCAACGCCCGCGTACCGCTAAGCGTCGCGATGTGGCATTTGCATACCAATCTCTGCATCCCCAAGCTCGGCCAACTGCGTTCCGCCGACTGGACCAAATTTGGCCTTCAGGGCTCCATCGCCACTGAGGAAGCCTGCACCGAAGCCGGCGGCCGCTTCCACCCCGTCATCTTCGGATGGATGACCCACGTCTACCCGTACCAAGAAGGCCTCGACAACATCTTCGCCATGCACCACCACATGGACTAATTTTGGAGTGCGGGAGATCTGCTCCCGCTTTTCCTCGACGCAGCAAATCTCAGCGCTCCGCGACGCAACGCGGCGCACGCGTCATCGCCACTAATATTTTTTCGCTTGAAAGCCCATGCAAAAAACCATCCACACATTTCCACAGGCCAGCCACTTACCACCCACACCTCGCGCCCGTAGAATGACCTCACTGAGATTTCATCCGGAGGTGCTGAATGCTCTTCGCAACCGTGGCTCGTGGCAAAAAATTCGGAACCCGCTTGGTCCCGCATCGCTTCAACGACGATCGCTACCACGTCCAGCTCGGCAAAAGAGGCCCCTACATCCCGATCTCCGATGACCGTGACATCCCTTCCTACCTCGCGAATGGCTACTCCCTGCAAATGTCCGACCCAAAAGAAAACCGCACCCCGCGCCTCGTCAGTCCTCGAGCTATCCGGGGCTGGAGCACCAACCCGCGCGATCTCCTAAGCATCACTCTCTGATTTCCTGGCCAAACCGAGCCGCTTCTCCATCGCCGCTTCTGCCACTAGCGGCTCCATTTCCTCAAGAGAACCCGCCGCGTCCCGACCCATGCATTACACCCCTTTCTGCATTCAAGGCGTCCAACGGGACGATGCAGAATTTGGGACGGGATTTCCGCGCCTGAGTTTGCAGAAATCTTCGGACGCATTCGGAGCATTGAGATTGAATCGCCGACTGGTCGTTTTTAGTGTGTTGTTTTTTTGTCGCTACCTTTTATGAGCAGTTCCGCTGCAAGGAGTTGAAGACGACGCGTTCTATTCCTCGGCCATGAGTTGCAGGCTCTTCGTATCGAGTTCGAATTGACCGGCATCTGCGAAGCAAATACAAAGCACTAGCGATCGTCCGCCAGTCGGAAACAATCGCCCACATGTGGCCCGCCGCGGTTATTGGAAAAGTGGGTCGTGGTACGAACATGGACGGTTTGCCGACTTACCAGGCACAACTGACAATCGCGTGATATAAAAGATTTCGAGAATGCTTGGTAGCCACCCTACAAATGTTCTTGCTTTTAAATACTACGCTCCAATGATCTTTTTTGGAGGTACAAACAAATTATGCGAAGAATTATCGTTACTGAATTCATGACCCTCGATGGTGTTGTCGAGGCGCCCGGCGGCAATGAAACCGTTCATCCTCATGGCGGTTGGCAGCCTAAATACAGAACTCCGGAAGGCGGCAAATACAAGATGGATGAGCTTGCTGGCGTGGATGCCTTGTTGTTGGGCAAAACCACATACGAACATTTCGCCGCGTACTGGCCCGGACAGACCGGCGGCGGGTTCGCCGACCGCATGAACCAGTTGCCGAAATATGTCGTATCCCGGAACCTGCAAAAGGTGGAGTGGAACAACAGCCATATCCTTCGCGACGTGGCCAAAGACGTCGCCGCGCTGAAGGAGACCGATGGTGGTGATATCCTCGTCTATGGGAGCGCCACACTCGCCAAGGCCCTGCTTCACCACGACCTCATCGACGAGCTGCGGCTGCTGGTATGTCCCCTCTCGATCGGCGGCGGGTTGAGGCTTTTCGATGACAACCGGGAATTGAAGAAATTCGGGCTCAAACACTCGCGCGCGCTCGCCAACGGCGTTCTTATCCTCGAGTATCAGCCGGTCCGTTGACCCGGAATGCCGGATGACGTTTCGGGTCGTATCTCGGGTCCAGCCCCGGGTGCGGCTTTGTGCCAATTTCCATCCCGTTCCGCTAGCTCTTTTTCGTTTTAGCCTTCCTCTTTTCCATTCCCACCATCATCCCCGACGGTGGGTCCTTTCTATTCAGCTTCGCCGCTTCCATTATCAATTTCTTCACGCCAGGCATCTTCACTTCGGCAACGCTCCGCAGTTTCACGTGTCGCACGCCCTTCCCCGTTCCTTCCAGCAACTTTTCCGGGTCCGGTAGCGCTGCCCCGCGCATGAACGCAAACGTAACATGTTCTTTGGCCACCATGAAGCAGCACAGCGGTCCGTGCGAATCAAATGACGGAATGTTCCACGGATTCACGTACTCCTCACTCCCTTTTACTTTCTTTTTCACCAGTGCCCGAACCGCCTTCGTCACGCCTGCAAGCTTCCCAGCCTTCTTCACATAACCATCAATCCAAACGCCCGCTTGTTTCCCTTCAATCGTCGGCATTGGCTCCTCCCACCCTTTCCGCGCCATTCTATTCCTGTCTTCCCACTCCCTATAACCCCATCGGAGTGCTTCGCACTGATAAACGCAGTTACCGGCAAAGTCGGTTCAGTACGCAGATATCCGGTATTCGTAAACGCGAGATGGATTAAGGGTCTTACTCAACAAATGCACTGAGGCAACAATTCCCAAGGCCAAAACTAGAACGCCTGGCCGTTCTCCATTCTGGAGAGTTTGAAACAGCCTATTCCGCGGTCTTCAGCTTCAGCTTGCTCTTGTTCTCTTCCAAGAACTCTTTCAACTCTCCCGCGACATCCAACAAGCGGTTCCACTGTTCGTAATAGAGCGTGACCGGAAACCTGCCCAGCCCATACACGCTCACGCCGCCCTTTTCCCCCACGCGAAATTCCAGGCTCCCCTTTTTGCGTGTTCCCGCCTGCTTTTCCAGTTCCGCGATGCGCGCCAGCAACTCTTCCTTGCTTGGTTCTGACATTTTCTCCGCTCCCCTTTTGGCCCCGGCCCACGCTCCAGACCGGGGTCTTCTTGACGCATCCTATCAGTTTTGCCACTTTCAAGTCTCCGCTCCAACACCTCCTAACTCCCACGCGAATTCCCTCACACCGCCGTTGCCACTCCTTCCTTCGCGGTGTACGATACGCACTAAGTTGGGTCCACTGACCCTGTGCGTGTTCCGGTCTTGGATTGCGAGGGGCGCGCAAAATGAAACGGTTCGCAAGTCTTGCTCACTAATCCTAGGGTTTGAGGAGCACTGTCTAATGTCACGACTCTTTCGTTTTCTCTCCATTGCACTCTTGGTCGCTTCACCCTGCGTGGCGCAACAGCCGGCAGCCGCACCTGCCGCGGCGCCAGCGCCGCAAGGGCCTAAGCGGCTCGTCGCGGTAATGAATTTTGACTACGGCACCGTCAAAACGGTCGTCGCCTCCATCTTCGGCACGGACCAGGACGTCGGCAAGGGCATCACCGACCTCATGGTCCAAAAGCTCGTCACAGACGGCAAATACCGCGTCATCGAACGCGCGGCCCTCGACAAAATCATCGCCGAACAGAACTTTAACAACAGCGACCGCGCCGATCCCTCGAGCGCCTCCAAAATCGGCCGCATTCTCGGCGTCGACACAATCATCCTCGGCTCCATCACCAAATTCGGCCGCGACGACAGCAAGGTCGGCGGCGTTGCCGGCGGCCGCAGTGGCTGGACCGGCGTGCTTGCTGGCGCAGGCAAGAAGGAATCCAAAGCGGTAGTCGCCATCACGGCCCGCCTCGTCAACACCACCACCGGCGAAATCCTCGCCTCCGTCACCGGCAACGGCGAATCCTCACGCTCCGGCCTGTTCCTCGGAGGGGGCGGCGGCAACGGCTCCGGCGGGGGCGGCGCTGCTTTCGACATGAGCAGCAGCAATTTCTCACAAACGATTCTCGGTGAGGCTGTCAACAAAGCCGTCGCCGATTGCGCCACACAGCTTGACGCGGCAGCCGGAACTCTGCCCATCATCAAAGCGACGTATTCCGGCCTCGTCGCCGACGTCAGCGGAAACACCATCATCGTTAACATCGGCTCCAAAGTCGGCGTCCGAGTTGGCGACCAGATTGACATCAGCCGCGCCGTTCGCACCGTCAAAGACCCCGCCACTGGCAAGGTCCTCAAGACCGTCACCAGCAAACTCGGTACCGCCGTTGTAACTGATGTTGACGCGGACACGGCAACCCTGACCTATACTGGAGCCACTCCGCCCAAGGTCGGCGACGTAGCCGCCAGCACCGGTGGCGCTACTCCATAATTTGAATCGCCCGCGGCATTCCCGGCATACGCATGCTTTGTTCTGATATCTTCGGCGAATGAATTTGAATAGGAGAGGAGGCCTCCAATCCTTTCTCGCCTATTCGCTTATTTGAAGGGAGCCTCACGATGAGCGACTACACTGTCGGACAACACCTCGGCGATTACGAAATTCTCGGCGTACTCGGCGCCGGTGGCATGGGCAAGGTCTACAAAGTCCGCAACACCATTTCCGACCGCGTCGAGGCCATGAAAATTCTTCTCCCCGACCTCCTCGGTCAAAAGGATCTAGCCGATCGTTTCCTGCGCGAAATCAAAGTGCTCGCGAGCCTCAGCCATCCAAACATCGCTGGCCTGCGCACTGCGCTCACCATGGACAATCAGCTGGTCATGATCATGGAGTTCGTCGACGGCATCACGATCTCTTCTCGCTTGCGCGACGGCGCCATCCCGCCGGCTCTCGCCATTAAATACATTGACCAGATTCTCGACGCCCTGAGCTACGCTCACAAACAAAACATTATTCACCGCGACATCAAGCCCGCCAACATGATGCTGACCCCCGACGGCACCGTTAAACTCATGGATTTCGGCATCGCCCGCTCGGCCTCCGATCGCAGTCTTACGATGACTGGCACAACCCTCGGTTCTCTGAACTACATGCCTCCCGAGCAGGTGAAAGGCGATCCCGCTGACAATCGCTCCGACCTTTATTCCCTCGGCGTCTCGCTGTACGAAATGGTCACCGGCCAGCTTCCTTTCCAAGCCGATAGCAACTACGCCATGATGGCCGCCCATCTCCAAGAAGCGCCGAAGCCGCCTATCGTTCTAAGTCCCGGAATTCCGCAGCCGCTCAATCAAATTATTCTGATGGCTCTCGCAAAAGATCCTGGCCAGAGATTTCAATCCGCCGACGCTTTCCGTGGGGCGCTCAAGAGCGTCACCGGAGCCGGAGAAGGATCCGCGGAGACTTTTGTGGATCCCCGATCTTACGTTCCATCAGCATCTGCTACGCCAGGCGCAGCCACTTCGCTCTTTCAGCAGACACCATCGCCCGCGCCCTCAACCCGAATGGCCGACCAACCTGCTTATCAACAAACTCAGCCAATACCTGCCGGCGCTGCTTCCGTTGTGCCAGCTCCGCCCCCGGCCGCCCGCTCGGGCAACCGTGGCCTCTACATCGCACTCGGCGCTTTCATTGTAGTAGCCGTTCTTTTCGCCGCAGGCCTTTATCTTCCCAGTCGCATAAAGACCCTTGCCGGCGCCGGAAAACTGGATACGGCGAAGCAGCCATCGCAGCCCGCTGCGACTATGTCCGCTTCCACCCTGCCGCCCACGACATCCGGCCCTGCTCCATCGCTCGGCGACGCCGCTAAAGTCCCCGACATCGCAACCGCTTCGACCGATCCTTCCGCCGGCGCGCAGGCCCCGCAGTCGGGCCAGAACCCGCCGGACTCTTCTGCCTCGAATTCCGCTGCGTCACCAGACGCAAATGCTTCGGGCTCCAACGGAAGCAATTCCGGCGGCGGTACCCCCCAGCCCGCAAAGAAACCCTCCAGCAAGTCGAAGAAGTCCGACTCTCAGCAAGCCTCTAGCAGCGACACAGTCCCAGCCGAAGTCGATGAATCCCTCAAACCAGAAGAGATCGAGCGCCGCTACGACGAAGTGGACGGCCGCGCCGCCGCCGTCTCGCAATCTCTGGATAACATCAAGCGAGCGCAAGCAGCCTCCGGTTACGGCCTGCGCGGTGATATCGTCGCCGCCGAGCAGCATATGAAAACCGATTTCTCCAAAGCCCAGATGTACATGCAAAAGCAAGACATGAAAAACGCCAAAAAATATCTCGACATGGGCGAAGCCGAACTCCAAACCATCGAAAAGTTCCTCGGCCACTGAGCAAGCCCGGAGCACTTCGGCGCCGATAGAAATAGATCTCGAAAGCGTTAGGGAAAAGCGGTCATCCTCGGAAGGATGACCCTGCGCGTGGTTGCGTAATTTGTGCTCTTCGGCTGCCACCGCGCGGCATGCCGGAGTGTGATATATTTCCAGCGTTTTCCTGGCGTTCATGTTCCTGCCGCTGATCCTCGAGGGGGTCTCATGCAACTCTTCCGCTCATACAGAAAACTGTTCTCAGTCGTCGTGACTCTCGCTGTTGTTTGTATTTTCGGCCTGCTGGCCGCAGCCCGAAATCACGCCGGCCCGGCGATGGCGGTGGCACTCGCCCCGGAAGCCTGCGCCAACGATGACAGCGGCCTCAAATTGCCCACGGGATTTTGCGCCACTGTCTTTGCTGACAGCATCGGCCACGCTCGCCATATGGTCGTCTCGCCAAGCGGCGTGGTCTACGTAAACACCTGGTCCGGCCGCTATTACGGCAACGACACGCCGCATGAAGGCGGGTTCCTCGTAGCCCTGCAAGACAAATCCGGTTCGGGAAAAGCCGGCGTGATCGAACGCTTCGGTGAAACTGTCCAGACCGGCGGCGCAGGCGGCACGGGCATCGGCATATACAAAGGCTCGCTCTTCGCTGAAATTAACGACCGCATCGTCCGCTATTCCCTGCCCGCAGGCTCCATTGTTCCAAGCGATCCTCCCGTCACCATCGTCTCCGGCTTGCCGCTCACCGGCGACCATCCCATGCATCCCTTCCTGATCAACTCCGACGGTTCCCTGTACGTCGACGTGGCCAGCGCCACGAACTCCTGCCAAATCAAAAATCGCACGCTCAAATCCCCCGGAATCGATCCCTGCACGGAGCTTGAAACTCGCGGCGGCATCTGGCGCTACGACGCCAACAAAACCAACCAGGCTTTTTCCAAAGCCGAGCGCTACGCCACCGGCATCCGCAACGGCGAAGGCTTTGCGCTCGATGAAAAAGGCCGGCTCTTTGTCACGCAACACGGTCGCGATCAGCTGCACACCAATTGGCCTGACTTTTACAAAAACGATGAGGAAGCTACCCTCCCCGCCGAAGAGGTGGTCCTCCTCAAATCGGGCGGCGATTACGGCTGGCCGGAGTGCTACTACGACTCCTTCGTGCAAAAGCTCGTACTCGCCCCGGAATACGGCGGCGACGGCGGCAAAAAGCTTGGCCCCTGCCCGAACAAGATCGCGCCCGCCGCCGCCTTTCCCGCCCACTGGGCGCCGAACGCGATGACACGGTACGACAAAAAAGAGTTCCCGCCTCGCTACAGCAAAGGCGTTTTCATTGCGTTCCACGGCTCGTGGAATCGGGCGCCCTACACGCAGGGCGGCTACAACGTAGTCTTTCAGCCGCTCGCGGACGCCAAAGCCTCCGCCCCGTGCGAGATCTTTGCCGATGGTTTCGCGGGCGGGTTCCTGTCGCCAGACAAAGCCGTGCACCGCCCCAGCGGGCTTGCTGTTGGCCCCGATGGTTCCCTCTACGTCTCCGACGACGTGCGCGGCCGCATCTACCGCATCGTTTTTCGCGGCGGCTCTCTCGGCGCGGCGATAAATACCACGCCCTGCCCAAGCAACATAGCTCCGGCGGGCGAAGTCGCTGAAAAAGCCGCCGAGCCGCCGGAAGGTACGCATCCCGACGCAGGCGCCGCAGCCAACGTTCCGATCCCCGAAGGAGCGACGGCTGAAATGGCCGCACTCGGCGCGCGCATCTATCGCGGCGAAGTGGGCGGCGCGCCTTGCGCCGGTTGCCACGGCGACAAAGGCCAGGGCTCAGTCCTTGGCCCCGATCTCACCGGCAAAAAATGGCTGTGGGGCGATGGCAGCTTCGCCGCAATCGCCAAAACCATCCGCGAAGGCGTCTCGCAACCAAAACAATATCGCAGCCCAATGCCCGCCATGGGCGGCGCGCAACTTACTCCCGAGCAAGTCTCCGCAGTCGCAGCCTATATCTGGAGCATCAGCCATCGCACCAGCAACTAATCTTTGGTAGCGCAGGCTTGCCCTGAGCCGCGAAGGGCGCTCTTGCGTGCCCGCAACTCGGCTGCCCAGCACACGTCATCCTTTTTTGGCTGCGCTAGCGGTGCTGAAATTCGGGGGATGCGAGGATGAATCCGGCGACGAAGCGCATGCCTTCCACTGGTTGAGTTTTCATGCGACGCTCCACGTCTGGCTCCCGCATCTGCTTTCGGATGATGGCTTCATCGGAGACCGGCAGTTCGCCACCCATAATGGTGTCTTCCAATAACGCGATCGAAATATCGAGGCTGGTGTGTTTTGCGGCCAGGACTGCCTTTGTCCTTGGGAGGTCGGAATTTGTGAGAGTGCCCAGGGCCATCAGATTCGCCGGATCGAACTGGATACCCGAGAGTTTGCCCTGAGTCAGGGCGCTGGCAAAATTGATGCGAGCGAGGACGGCGTTGTCGCTCTCCCACGCCTCCGCCTTCATGGAATATCCGGTGGGCACGGCCATGGCAAAAGGCTGCATTCCCATGGCGTTCAGATTTTGCAGAAGGGCGTCCGGGGCTACGACATTCGCAGCGCTGGCTCGAACTGCCGATACCGTGAATTCCAGCGGCGTTTTCAGCTTGGCGCGATAGACCCTAGGAGACCAGAACTCGGGTGAATGAAACATCGTACGCAGGATTTCACGAATATCACCGTCGCTAGACTGGAAGGTTGCCGCCATGCGGCGGACGAGAGTTTCCGGCGGATCGTCGGAAACGAAACGGGTGGCCAGGCACTTCGAAATAAAGTGAGCTGTCGAGGAGTGATGAGCGAGCATGTCCAGCGCGCGGAGACCTTCGTCATTTGCCCCCTCGTAGAACTTTTCTCCGAGGACGGTCTTTGAGCCCGGCTCGTGGCTCTTGGGATCGAACTGAAACTGTGCTGCGTCGTCCGGTTGCGTTATCGTCCAGCCGGTGAATACCGTGGCCAGGGCGGTGACGTCCGCTTGCGTGTAACCGCCATCCACGCCCAGCGTGTGCAGCTCCATGACTTCGCGGCCGTAATTTTCATTCAGGCCGCTCTTCCCCGCCGCGGGCGAATGGGGCCCCAGGCTTTGCCAATTATCGAGATACATGAGCATAGCCGGACTCTGTGCCGTGGCAAGGAGCAGATCGTAAAACTTGCCGAGGGCGTGTCCACGAATGACGTCGCGCTCATAGGGCGTGGTGTAGTAGACGTCCTGATTTTTGTACAGATACACATTGAAGTGGTTGAACCAGAAATCGGTCATCACTTCGAGCAACTGCCGCTCGGAATAAATCTCACGCATCAACTTTGCTTGCGGGAGTTCGTTGGCGATAACTCCTGCCGGGTTGCTGAGTGCGCGCAGAGTCTCGCGCTCTTGCGGCGTGGCCTCATCTATCAGGCGATTGCGCTGATCCGGGCGCAACCTGGTTAGAAAGTCGATCAATTCCTCAGGAGAATAAATCTTGAGCGCTGCGAGGCGCTGATTCTTAGGCGACACAAGCAGGCTGTCGCCGATAGTCCGCGCGCGATCTTCGGGAACAGTTGGAGTAGCCGCTGAGGCGGCGCTTGCATTGTTCGCCGCTCCTGCAGCCGCCGTTGTGCTTGCCGCGGCCGGAGTCGCGGGCTTCGGCGCATCCTGTTGCTTGATCCTGGCGATGTTCACTGAATAAACGAAGGCGAGATCCGGGTCCGCCGGCATGGGCCGCTTTCCGGCAATCACCTGACGGATTGCGGTATCCGATGGGAACGCCTCGGCTAGTTGCTTGAGGCTCATGCGGGTTGTCGCGTAGGGAGCGAGGCGCGCGTTCAGCGCGGAATCGTCGATGCTTTCCGGATGCAACTGGTCTTCGATCCATGCGTCCACGCCCTTAGACATCAGCGCATCCGGGTCACCGGGTCTTGGGCCGAAGGTCAGTCGATTGAGGGCGTGGATGGCGCGCTGGCGCTCCGTAAGGATTGCGGCGTCGCGCGCCGCTGGGTTGGATGGCGGGGACGCCGGCTTTTTCTTCGCAGCAGTCTGCGCGGCCGCGGGCATTGCAATGCTCAGCGCAAGAAGGATTGCAGCGACGCGTTTGGAATAGGCCATTGATTATTTTCCAGGTTCGGCGCAAAGAGCGGCCCAGCAGGCCCGATTATAAGCCCAATTTGCACTTATCTATTTGCAGGCAAATTTTCCTCTTGCTTACCGAGGGGAGTGTGTGTATTCTGCTCTCGGTAACCGAGGAGAGACCGTGAGCAAGCCTTCTGATCTGGTGCAAGGAACGCTGGACCTGCTGCTGTTGAAAATCCTCGGGCTGCAGCCAATGAATGGCTGGGCTATCAGCTTGCGCCTCAAACAGATTTCCGGGGACGTGCTGCAAGTGAGCGACGGGTCGCTCTACCCTGCCCTGCACAAGCTCGAACAAGAAGGCTGGATTACCGCGGAATGGAAGCAAAGCGAAAATAACCGGCGGGCGAAGTTCTATTCGCTGACGAGGCCTGGACGGAAACAACTGGAACAGGAAGCGGCCAATTGGAGCCGCCTGTCCGCAGCGATCTCTAACGTAGTGAGACTTGAGGAGGCCTGAGCCTCGCGTCGGCTGGCTCAGTAAGAAACGGTAAGGAGACCTATGCGCCCTGAACACTGGCTCTACACAATCCCTCTCCGGCTGCGTTCCCTCTTCCGCCGCAAAAATGTCGAAAGCGAACTGAACGAAGAACTCCAGTATCACCTCGAGCAAAAAATCGAAGAAGGCATAGCCAGGGGACTTTCTCCAAAAGAAGCGCGCCACGCCGCGATGCGTGCGATGGACGGCCTCGAGCAGCGCAAAGAGCAGATGCGCGACATGCGCGGCATCCACTGGCTGACGGATTTCTTCGACGACGTGCGCTACGGAATCCGCAGCCTGCGCCGGACGCCTGGGCTCGCGGCGTTCGTGGTCATCACCTTGGCGCTGGGGATTGGGACTGTCTCGACGACTTACAGCACTGTAGATGCACAGCTCTTCCGGCCGTACCCCGTGCCGCATCCGAGTGGCGTGGTCACTTTGGTGAGCACGACCCACGACGACAGCTACGGCGACTTCTCTTATCGCGAATACCTGGACCTGCGCGACAAAACGAAAAGTTACGACGGCTTGATCGCCAACAAGGATATGGAGGCTGTAGGTTTCAGCGCCGACGCCAAAGCCACGCCGCGCATTAAGGGCGGAATGCTGGTTTCAGGGAATTATTTCCGCGTGCTGGGAGTCGAGCCGCAATTGGGACGCGGATTTCGCGAGGAGGAAGATCAGGTACCCAGCCGCGATGCCGTCGTCGTGCTCGGGCCGGACTTTTGGAAGGCTGAATTCGCGAGCGACCCGGCGATCCTTGGCCGGCGCGTTCGGCTGAACGGCACAGAGTTCACGGTGATTGGCGTTGCGCCGGAATCCTTCCCGGGCATGCTGACCTTCGGGCATCCCGACTTCTATGTGCCGCTGGCGATGGCTCGCATTTTTGCGGTCGATCCGCAGAAGAATTTTTTCGAGGACCGCGACGACCGCGAGTTGAGTGTAAAGGCGCGGTTGAAACCCGGCGCGACTCTCCAGCAGGCGCAGAATGAACTCTCCGTATTGGCGAAAGGCCTTGAAAGCGAGTATCCGAAGCAGAATCACGACCGGGGCGCGGCGGTTCACACGGAGTTCCAGATGCGCACACAGAGCGACGACATCAACTGGAAATTCGCCATCATCATTGCCGTCCTAGGGTTGGCAGTCCTGCTGGTCGCTTGTACCAACGTTGCGGGGCTCCTGCTAAGCCGTGGCCGTTCGCGAACGCGCGAAATCGCTGTGCGGCTGGCGCTCGGCGCGGGACGATTCCGGCTCATACGGTTGCTGCTGACGGAAGGCCTGATTCTCGCGTCGTTGGGAGGAGTGGGCGGGATTGCTCTTGCTTACGGGCTCCTGACATCGTTCCAGGCTAACCAGAGCGTGATATTTATGACCGATTTGCCGATGGCGATTCCGTTCCACATGGATACGCGGGTGCTCGTGGCAAGCATCGTAGTGTCGTTGTTGAGTGCGCTGCTTTGCGGGCTTGCGCCGGCGCTCCAGAGCGCAAAAACGGACGTGGTGAATGGACTCAAGTCCGCCGACGCGGATTTGCCGGGGCGCAAACGACTGTGGGGGCGCAACGCACTTGTGGTGGCGCAGGTTTCCACCTCCTTGATGCTGCTCACGGCGGCTTTCCTGATGGCCCGGAGTTTTGAGCACAGCCTGACGGAAGGAACAGGTTTTGCAAAAGACCATCTGCTGATGACTAGCTTCGATCCGCGCCTCGTGCAGTACAGTCCGGCCCAGACGCAGCAGTTCTACAAGCAACTCGCCGAGAGGGTGCGATCCGCTCCAGGAGTACAGAGCGAAACTCTGACGCAGAACGTTCCGCTGGGGCAGGACTTCTTCGACTATGACGCCGTTGCTTTCGTGCCTGAAGGTTTTCAGATGCCGGCCGATCGCGAGAGTTTCACCGTGTCGACAGATACAGTCGACGAGGGGTACTTCGAGACGATGAGCATTGCGATTTTACGGGGCCGCGGATTTCTGAAGTCCGACACTGCAGATTCCCGGCGTGTGGCGATCGTGAATGAACAGTTCGCAAAACACTATTGGCCCGGAGCAGATGTGGTGGGCAAACACATCCGGCTCGACAGCAGCGCCGGGACACCGGTCGAGATCGTCGGTGTCGCGCAAACGATCCGGTATCAATCAGTCTTCGAGAAGCCCACAGATTTCCTGTATATGCCGATGACGCAGCATCCCATTGCTCGAATGACGCTGATGCTGCGCTCGAGCGGCGATCCGCTGCAATTGGTAGGTCCGGTCAGGGAAGTTGTCGGTAGGCTCGATCCGAAACTGCCGATGATGGAGACGCGGGCTTACGAGGAGTTCTATCAGAACAAAGCCATAAACGGACCACACACGGTGATGGGTATGCTGCGCGACATGGGCGCGCTGGGGCTGGTGCTGGCCATCGCGGGTTTGTACGGGCTGGTGGCCTACAACGTAAGCCGCCGAACCCGCGAAATCGGCATCCGCATGGCCCTCGGCGCGGCACGCGCGGACGTGATGCGCCTGGTGATGGGCAAGGGCTTCGTCCTGGTTTCCATTGGAACTGTGATTGGGCTGACGATGAGTTTCGGCATCGAGCATTTCATTAATTCCGCGCTGTTCAACGCGGGCGGCGTCGACATTGCGGCTTATCTCATCGTGGTGCCATCGATGTTTATGGTGACCATGCTGGCGGCGTACGTGCCTGCGCGAAGAGCGTCACGCATCGCGCCGACGCAAGCATTGCGCTACGAATAAGTGGTGCGAACTAAACTCAGATTCACTTTGCTAGCAGGCTCTTCCAGCGCACCCAGGCTTCGTCTCGCGCCTTTTTGTCGGGGTCGCTCGCATCCGGCGCTTCGCCGCCGCGCATAAAACCGTGGCGGGCACCGTCGTAAGTCACGGGGTCAAATGCTTTCCCGGCGGCTTTCATGTTGGTAATCGCATCGGGAATCATCGCGCCGATGCGAGAATCTTCGCCCGCGAAAAATCCGTAGACAGGAGCTTTAATGCGCGCCATCGCGTCCTTGTCCGGTGGTGGTCCGTAAAACACGAACGCGGCTGACAAATCCTGGCGATTCGTCGCGAAGCGGAAGGTCTGCCCGCCGCCCCAGCAGAATCCGCCGACGAACAGCTTCCCGTTCGACGCCGGAATTTTGTTGCCGTAGTCGGCGACGGCGTTCAGGTCCGCAGTCACCTGGTCCTTGTCGAGCTTGCTGACTGCTTCCATTATCTTGTCGTTGGCAAAGGACGAAGTGCGCCCGCCGTCCGGTCCCATACCGGAAAGCAGATCGGGCGCGACCGCGATGTAGCCGGCCTCGGCCACTTCATCCGCCAACTCTTCGACCCAATCCGACATGCCGAAAATTTCGTGGATGATCAGGACGACTGGCCGCTTGTCCTTTGCCGCCGGATAAACAACGAATGTCTCGACGGTGCGCCCGTCGTGCTTCACGCTCACCCACTCACTGTGCCGCGGAGACTTGGCCAGTTTCGCTTTGGCCCACTCCTGCGCAGACACTGTTTGTGCTAACCCAAGAATGATCAGACTCAGCAAAATGCGCTTCATGATTCCCCCTGCGTTCAGACTTTCAATTGCGATTCATTCCAAATCCGTGCCCTGCGGTGCCGCGCCGCATCATACATGCTGGCTCTCCTCTCGTTCAATCCCCAGATTTTTGTTGCGCGCGAAAGCCGTTTCCAAGACACTCTGTCCTTTGTTTCTGCTTCGGAGGCGACATGACCCGGCTTCGCATGCTGCTGCTTATTCTGGCTCTTTGCGTTCTGCTTCCCGCGCTCGCATCACTGCCGCAGGCTCCGCCGAGCGAAAAGCCAGCCGCGCCGCCTGCGGCCGCCGACACAAAAACCGTTGCTGCCACTCCGCCGCCTGCCGCTCACCCGCTCGAGAAGGCCGATCTGGAAGCGTTTTTTGACGGCATCGTTCCGCTGCAATTGGAGCGCAGCGACGTCGCGGGCGCGACCGTGCTGGTCATGAAAGACGGCCAGGTGCTACTGAAGAAGGGCTATGGCTTCTCCGACCTTACGAAAAAGCAGCCTGTCGACCCCGACACGACGATGTTTCGGCTGGCCTCCATCTCGAAACTTTTCACCTGGGTTTCCGTGATGCAACTGGCCGAGCAAGGCAAGCTGGACATTGATGCCGACGTGAACAGCTATCTCGATTTCCAGATTGCGCCGGCTTTTGGAAAGCCAATCACTCTGCGCAACCTGATGACTCACACTGGCGGCTTTGAAGAAGTGCTTCACAACATCCTCATGACGGACCCGAAGATCGCTCCAACGCTTCGTGATTTCCTGATTCAGAACCAGCCGCGTCGCATGTATCCTCCGGGCGAAATCCCGGCTTATTCGAACTACGGCGTCGGCCTTGCCGGCTACATCGTGCAGCGCGTCAGCGCAGAGCCTTTCGAGCAGTACGTCTCCGAACACATCTTTCTGCCGCTAGGCATGAAGCACTCCAGCTTCAACCAACCAATGACCGCGGAGCTTTCTCCGTTTGTCTCCGACGGCTACCACGCAAGCACGGAAAAACCGGCCATCGGTTTTGAAATTTTTAGCCCCGCGCCAGCGGGCGGCGTTTCCTCCTCAGCAGGCGACATGGGCCGCTTCGCGATGGCCCTGCTCAATGGCGGCGAACTCGACGGGCATCGCATTCTAAAAACCGAGACGCGCGAGGCCATGTGGACGCCACAATTCCAGGCTTCCAAGGATTTGCCGCCGCTGTGCATGGGTTTTTATCAGACGTGGCGGAACAATCTGCATTTCATCGGTCATGATGGGGATTTGATCGCCTTCCACAGCATGTTTCTGCTCGAGCCGAAAGAGAAACTTGTGCTGTTTATCTCCTACAACTCTGCCGGCTCTGGGAGCCACAATCGTCCTGAAATCTTGAACGGTTTCGCGGATCGCTACTTCCCTGCTTATGACCAACCGGCTGCTCAGACTTTTTCCGTCGCAGAATTAAAGGCCATCGAAGGCAACTATCAATCGACGCGGCGCGCCGACAGCACCAAGCTGGCCATTGGCAATCCTGGCGGGCAAGGCGTCGCCAAAGTGGACAAGGATGGCGTCTTGACGGTGGACACGTCGAAAGATCTTCGCGGACATACGCGCAAGTGGAAGCCCATCGGGAAAGATCTTTGGCAGGCGGAAGACGAGCAAGCCCGCCTCTTTGCTATTCGAGACACTTCCGGAAAAATTATTCGGCTCGCCGTCAACTTTCCCGGCGTTCAGCTTCAGCGCGTGCCGTGGTATGAGAACAAAACGTTTGTGGGCCTTTCAGCTGCGGCTAGTGTTGTGATTGTGCTTCTGGTGGTGATTGCGAGCCTGGTGCGCTTCGGCAGGCGGCTCTTTTTCCGCTCGCGCCCCGCGCTAAAGCCTCAGCCCGGGACGCTGTGGCTCACGATCGGTCCGCGGCTCGCGGCCTTCACTTGGATCATCGTGGGCATCTGGCTTGTGTCACTGGTGGGAGCGCTCGCGAACCAGGACGTTCCGTCGTTTCGAACCCTCGAGCGGTATTTTTCGTTGATCAGTTGGTTTTCGGGGATTGCGATTTTCTTCAGCATTTTTGCGTTGATCTCTGGCTTGCTTATCTGGCGGCGGGCGGACTTGCGATTCATTTCACAGCTGAAATTTTCGCTTGTGGCATTGGCTTGCGTTTTTCTGTCGTGGTATTCCATCCACTGGAATTTGCTCGGGCCAGTACACCGCTTCTAGTCGGATACATCTCGCATGCAGGGGCGCAGCATGCTGCGCCCCTACACGGCAACCAATTCAAATCGGTCGGTGAGAACCCGGCTAAATTTCCCAGCCTTTGCGGCGGTCTGGCTTCACCAACTTTTGCGCGGCTTCGGAGTTTGTAACTTTCAATTGCGTGCGATCCCAGTGTAATCGTTGGCCGGTGCGCGACGCGACATTTCCCAGCAGCAGGCTTTCCGTGACCACACCGGAAAATTCGAAATTGCCGCCGGCCTTGGTCTTGTCGCCTTTGCACGCGTTAAGCCATTCGCGTTCATTCCCTGGCGAGCGCGGGAGCGTTTTCGGCGGTTGTTTGTAGGCGTCCATCTTTGCTTGCGGAATTATTTTTGGATCCGAGCCGTTGAAGCCGCAGAGAATTTTTCCGTGGTCCCCGGAGAAAAGCAGGCCTTCGCCTTCTTCATCCAGATCGGTCAGCGAGCGAGTTTCTTCCAATTCCTCCGGGCGCCCGGGCTTTAGGCCGCCGTCATACCACGTGAATTTCACTGGCGGCATGTTGCCACGCGCCGGGAAACTGTAGCGGCAGATCGAAGCGAGTGGATAGGTCTCGTCGTAGCGATCGCTGGAGCTTGCTTCGATGCTGTCCGGCGCGTCCAACTTCAGCACGCGGAAAATTGTGTCGAAGCTGTAGGAGCCCATGTCGCCCAAAGCGCCGCAGCCGAAATCGCCCCAGCCGCGCCACACAAACGGCAAATAGGCCTGGTTGTAAGCGCGTTCCGGCGCTGGCCCGAGCCACAAATCCCAATCCAGCCCGGCTGGCACCGGCTGCGTTTCTTTGGGCCGCTCGACCCCCTGCGGCCAGAAAGGCCGGTTCGACCAGTTGTGAACTTCGCGCACCGGCCCGATGGCGCCATCCCAAATCCACTCGCAGAGCAGGCGCGTCGCTTCAGATGCCTGGTTGCCCACAGCGATTTGCGTTGCTACGCCTGTCTCGCGCGCGACTTCGGCCATGCGCCGCGCTTCATAAATCGTGTGCGTCAGCGGCTTCTGGCAGAAAACGTGTTTGCCTTTTTTCATCGCCGCGATAGACACCGCCGCGTGCAGATTGTCGGTCGTACAGACGACGACCGCGTCCACATCTTTCTGTTTTTCGAGCAGCTCGCGGAAATCGACGTACGCCGCGCAGCCTTTGTAATTTCCCGAGCGCGTCTGCGTCGCATAAAGTGCGTCCACAATTTTCTGGCAAGGTTCGCGTCCTGCTACGCCGCCGGTGACACGCAACGTATGCGACAACTGAATCGGCTCGTTCGGGCTCAGCCATTCCCAGCCGCTATCCACACCCAGCAATTTGTGCACGGATTTGGTGAACTCGTGGTCATCCCACTGCGGATAGTTGTCGCTGCTCTTGTTCACATCGCAAACCGCGACGCCCTGCACGTCCTGTTCCTTCAAAAAGTGCAGCATGACGCGCAATCCCTGCGCCCCCACGCCAATAAACGCAATGTTGACCTTGTCGCTCGGCGGAACATATCCCGCGCCGCCCAAAACGTGCCGCGGCACAATCGTAAATCCCGCCGCCGCCGAGGCCGTCTTGCCCAGAAATTCCCGCCGCGATACGCCGCTCATGGCAGCCTCATTACCGTTGGCAATCTGCCCGGCGCCAATCTCATTACCCGTCGCCGTGTTATTCAATCGTTTCAACTCTCCCATTTCGCACCTCGCCGCCGCAATTCTACCTATTCTCCGTCGTCAGGTCGATAATTCTCTGAGCGCCGCAGACTGTACAATAGGAGACAGCCCGTACCACGGAGTATGCCGCATGTTGGGGCGCTAGTTCGGGGTATCGCTTGCAGTGTGGCGTTAGACTGGAGTTGCTATGAAGACGTTTTACGGTGTCACGTTGTTTTGCTTCGTCGTGGGAATGCTCTTTGTTTGCTATTACGCTCCGTGGACATCGCCCTACGCGGGTATCACTGGCGCTCACTCCTCACTCGGAAGCGCTCCTGTCTGGTCCGCGAAGTTCACGAGCATCCCAGGCGCGCGGATTGATCGCGGCGGTATCGGCATTCTCATGGTTATGGTGGCGTTCTTTTCCATCGTGATTGGTGGTTCGGCGTATTTCTTCCGGGGAAAGCGCACAGGCGAAAAGGATTTGATGCAGTAAATCGGAGCCCAAGCACTCTTGTGGACCTCTTAGTCCTGTGGTGCAGACTCCCCAGTCCTAGGACGCCTAGCCTCTTCTTCCCACCCCCGAGGCTTCCGGGCGGTTGATTGCTTCCCCGTACCTCGCCGCGTATCATTAGCCGTTCATGCTCCCGGCGGCGTCTAACCTGTCCATGGCTCGACTCATCTCCCGGTACGTTATCCTTACAGCAACGCTAGCTCTCGCGGCGGTTCCGTCACTTTTCCCGCTCCGTGCACAAGCTCCTACGACCACTGAGATCATTCCCGTCAGCGAGGTTCGCGCCGGGATGAAAGGCTACGCCTACACTATCTTCGCGGGGGACCAGGTCGAGAAGTTCGACCTGGAAGTCATCGGCGTGATGCCCAATTTTCTGGGGCCTCAGCAATCCATTATTCTTGTGCAGCTTACGGGGACCAAAGTCGAGCACACCGGAGTTGTTGCAGGCATGAGCGGTAGTCCGGTCTACATTGAAGGCAAGCTGGCCGGGGCCCTTTCGCTCAAGCTGGGCGTTTTTACCAAGGAACCGATCGGCGGCGTCACGCCGATTGAGGACGTCATGCGGCCTCAGCCGCAAACGCAGTCCTCCGCAGAAGTTTATTCGCCCTCGCCCAGCCAACCGGCCCAGGCTGCCCAATCGCCTGACTCGCCCAGTCAGCAGCTTTCGATGCCACAGGACGCCGCTTCGCGCACCTCGCTTCCCACTGGCTCCGCCCTTGAACCGATCGAGACCCCTCTGGTCTTTTCCGGCTACCAGCCGGAAGCGCTCCGGCAGTTCGCCTCGCAGCTCCAGAGCTTTGGATTCGTGGCCGCGCAGGGCGGCACCGCGCCAGCGCGCCCCGATGACGGGCATCTCGTTGCGGGCGACATGGCGGGCATGGTGCTGGTGCAAGGGGATACTTCTATCAGCTCGGCCTGCACCGTTACCGCGGTCCGCGCGAACCAGGTTTATCTCTGCGGGCATCCCTTTTTGAGCCTCGGCGACGTGCAATTCCCCATGGCGCGCACCGAAGTCGTGACGACGCTTTCCTCGACGCTCGCTTCCACCAAGATTGTGAACGTCGGCGGACCGATTGGCACCATCACCGGGGACCATCTCACCGCGGTCACTGGCAAGCTCGGCGCGCCGCCGCCGATGATTCCCATCGACCTCACACTCGCTGTCGCCGGCAGCGAAAAAAAGTTGCACTTCGAGATGGTCAATCATCCGAAGCTCACGCCACTGCTCATCGGGCTCACCGTTTTCAACGGGCTGACGCAAAACTCGCTGTATGGCGAGGGCACCACCCTGCATTTCACCGGCGAAATCGACGTACACGGCCACGCACCCGTCCGGCTGGAAAATACTTTTGCGCCGGGCGATGCCTTTTCTCCGGATGGCCTGCCCATTGCGCTCAGCATTCAAAGCGCATTCAACCGCCTCTTCACCAACACGCACGAGGCTCCTGTTTTCGACGGCATCCACATTCGCGTGGAGAGCGTGCCTGGGCGCAATTCCTTTAGCATCGAAAGCGCCTGGCTGGAGAAAGGCGAAGCCGCTCCAGGCGAGACGCTTCGCGTGCGCGTTTTGTTGCGTCCTTATCGCGGCGCTGCGCGGATTGAAGAGACCACGGTGCGCGTGCCGGATCAGGCTACGCGCGGCACCACGCTACGCGTGCTTGTTACCGACGGCGACATGCTCAATCGCGCTTCGCGAGGTTTCGCTTTTGGAAGCGCCGCCGGCGGCTCGGCGGGCCTCGATCAACTCATCACTCTTCTCAATCGCGAGCGGCGCAACGACCGCCTCTACGTTGGGCTTTTTGTCCCGTCACCAACGCTTCTCTGGGACGACAAAGAACTTCCCAATATTCCGCAGTCGCAAATCAATATGATTGACGGCCGGCCCACTCCCGGCAGCGTTCAAATTTTGCGTGAATCTCTCGCCAGTGAATCGTCCATTCCGCTCGGCGGCCCCGTCGCAGGCGTAATCTCACTGAATCTTCAAATCCGGTGAACATCCAAATGCCCAGTCTCAAGAGCACGAAACTCCCAACTCGCAAATTCGGCAGACAAATGCTGCGCAATGCGGGAGTGCGCATCGCCGCGCTTTCCTTCCTTCTTTATTTACTTACGTCATCCTTCTCCCTGCTTCACGCCGAGCACACCCGCCGCTGGCTGCAAACCACTTACGAAGAATTTTTGAAAGGCACCGCGCACGGCGTAGCCGTTCGCAGCGACGGCCGTCTCGAGCTCGCACCCAAATTCACTCTTCTCGCCGATGCCGACGCGTCCTATCTCTGGTCGCTTCGCCTCGATCCCAGCGGCGCTCTCTACGCCGCCGGCGGCTCTCCCGCAAAAGTCTTTCGTTTCAATGGCAGCGGCAAGCCGACAACGGTTTTTGAGTCCGCCGATCTCCTCGCGCAATCGATCGCCTTCGACGCCAAGGGCACTCTGTACGTTGCTACTTCGCCAGACGGCAAGGTCTATCGCGTCTCTTCTTCCGGCGAAAAAACCGTCTTCTTCGATCCCAAGACGAAATACATCTGGGACATCGCTTTTGGCCCTGAAGGCAATCTTTACGTTGCCACGGGCGACAAAGGACAAGTCTTCGTCGTATCGGAGAGCGGCAAAGGCGAGGTTTTCTACACCAGCGACGAGGCTCACATCCGTGTCCTGGCCTTTGACTCGCATAAGGATCTCCTGGCCGGTACCGAGCCGAATGGGCGCATCCTGCGCATCAAGCGAGTTACTCCAAAGGTGGCTGCGGGAGCCGAAAAAATCGCGGCCAACATTGAGGGCTTCGTACTCTACGAGACCTCCAAGCGCGAAGTCACTTCTTTAGCCGTCGCTCCCGACGGTTCCATTTACGTCGCCGCCATCGGCGAAAAACAGCGCGGACTCAGCCAGTCTTCCGGCGCCATCGTCACTTCACCGCAAGGAACCACAACCATAACGACTGGCGGCGTTGTCAGTTCCGTCTCCGGCGGCCAGCAACTGCAAAATCCTTTCAGCGTTTTCCCGCAGGCCATATCGAGCAGCATCTATCGCCTTTCGCCCGACGGCGCGCCCGATGAACTCTGGACGTCGCGCGATGATGTCGTTTACTCGCTGGGATTCGCTTCCGACGGACGGCTACTGGCAGGCACGGGAAACAACGGCGCGCTCCTTACGATTGATGGCCACGGCGTATTCGCGCAACTCGCGAAAGCAGGTTCCGCGCAAATCACGGGCATCGCTCGCAATGCCGCTGGCAAGGTTTTTCTGTGTACCGCGAACCCCGGCAAGGTTTTCTCGGTCGGCCCCGAGTACGAACCCGAGGGCACCTACGAATCGCGTTCGTTCGACGCGCAGCTTTTCTCGCAGTGGGGACGCCTCGATTGGTGGGGACCGCCACCGGCAACGGCAGGTTCGGCGAAATCCTCTGCAACCTCCGGCGAGCCACGCCTGGAATTTTTCGTTCGCTCCGGCAACACCGAGGAACCAAGTAAGGAATGGTCCCGCTGGTTCGGGCCCTATTCAAAACCGGGCAGCGCGGTCGAAGCTCCCAGCGCACGCTTTTTTCAGTGGAAGGCGGTCATTCACGACGGCCGTCCCGGCGACGGCATCAACTGGGTCAGCGTCGCTTACCTGCCGCGCAACGTAGCACCGGTGATTGATGCAATCGTTTTGCAGGATCCCGGAGTCCGCGCGCAGGGCAACACGATCGTCTCTGTCGGGCAATCGCCTTCTGTCGCATTAAAAATGCCGCCCACGCCTAACACTCAGAATATTTTCATCGCGCAGACCACCACTTCCACAAAGTTTGACCAGCCCCCGCAAGGTTTCCGTGAAAAGGGCTATCAATCCGTTTTGTGGAGCGCCCACGACGATAACGACGACGACCTGCGCTACGCCGTCTACTACCGCGGCGAAAACGAACACGAGTGGAAGCTCCTAAAGGACAACCTCGACCAGAAATTCTATTCCTGGGACACCACAACTCTTCCCGACGGCGCCTATTTTCTAAAAATAACCGCGACCGACGCTCCATCGAATCCCCCGGCTATCGCCCAAAAAACCGAGCGCGAATCCGAGCGCTTCGAAGTGGACAATACTCCCCCCACGATTGAGCCCGTGATGGCCTCGCCCACCGCCCCCAACATCGACGAATCTCCCAGCCACTCCAATCGGGGAGTCACCGTTTTCTTTACGGCGCGCGACGACTCAAGTAGCATCGAGCGCGCCCAGTATAGCGTCGACGGCGGCGAATGGACTTTGGTCGCTCCGACCAGCGGGATCAGCGACGCCCGTAATGAGCACTACGAGTTCACGCTCAACACCCTTCCGTCCGGCGAGCACACTATTGCGGTGCGCGCCTATGACCGCTTCGAAAACGTCGGCAGCGCAAAAACTACCATCGTGGTTCCGGCCCGCAAACCCTAGACAAATCCGCTTGATTTTTTTTGTTTTTGAAGACTGAAGCAGAGAACCAGTACATCACGGCAATCGCCGCGCACCCAAACTCTGATTCTGGCTGGTTGGCGGCAGGAGCCGCAGGATGTTACTCGCTACTCACTCTCTTCTCAACTCATCCCGCGTACTTGGACCGGCACTGAGCTGAAGTTCACGATTTCCGCTCCAAACCCAATGCGGCCATCCCCGTAAGCCTCGTTCCGCACGTGGACGACCCGCGCCGTGCAGTGGATCTCCTCGGTCTGGCTACCGGTGACCTCTTTGGGCATTCGCAGGGTGACCTCAATGGGCACCCCGACCTGTAGCGGGGCCGAGGACGCGAAATAGAAGCCCCCTCGGGAGATATTCAGCACCTCGGTGAAATGCTCGCTCTTGTCCGCTGCCACCCCTGTCGAACGGAACCGCAAGGGAGTGCGGAGGCTATGGCGGCTAAGTTGTCTTCGTTCTGAACCTGGCATTTTGTGCCCCTCTGGGGCGAGGAAGCCTTGGACGCGGCCCTCGCGCCGTCTCTGAAGGGGTGCATCCAGCCTAGCAGACCCAACAACCGGGTCAAGCATCAATCCTTGGTACTAGAGGTACTTTCTCTGAGAGCCGCCTGGTAACTTTTCGCGACGCCAGCAGCTCTATTCCCCGGCTCGCGGGCAGCAAATAATCTGCATCCATTCAGCTCGCACGCCCATCAAAGGTCATCTTCCCTAAGGGGGTTTATTGTGACTGCTGGTATGTCTCTGTTTACGTTATCGCACGTCGTGATTAGTCTGATTGGAATACTAACCGGGATTATCGCTGTCTTTGGGATGATCGCCGCGAAGCGGCTCGACGGCTGGAACGCCATTTTTCTGGTGACCACCGCCCTGACCAGCATCACGGGATTCCTGTTTCCGTTCCACAAATGGATGCCTTCGTACACCCTGGGAGTGCTTTCGCTGATCGTGCTCGCGATAGCCATCCCAGCGCGTTACGCAAAGCACCTCGAGGGCGGCTGGCGCAAGTCTTACACGATTACCGCGTGCATCGCCCTTTGGCTGAATACTTTCGTCCTGGTGGCGCAGCTCTATATGAAGGTGCCTGCAATCCATGCTCTGGCGCCGACGGGAACGGAGCCGCCCTTCCTGATTACGCAGGTTGTGGTGATGGCCGTGTTTATCGTGTTGACCGTCGCCGCCACCATCAAGTTCCATCCCGAAGCGGTGCGCGCGTCCTGACGAGAGCGGCGCACCAGTCACCTAAGAACGGTTTCACAGAATCAATCATGAGTGCGTTCCGGTTTCGGGCGATGCTTTGCGCGAATCATCCAATAGGCCAGCGAGATAAGAAGAAGGATCGGCGCGAAAGCGGGAACGGTGTATTGCAATCCGTCCACATAGAACGTGCTGGCGGCGATCCCCAGCAGAGCGGCGATGCCCAGCAAACTCGAATAGGGAAAGAATCGCAAACGCATGGGGAGCTCGGCGATGCGCTCGGGCCCAAGGACGCGGCGAAATGCGATGTGTGTCAGAAGGATAACGATCCAGACGAAATACATTCCCGCAACGGCCACGCCGTACAACTTCAGGAACGCGCCGTTTGGATTGTAAATCGCGAGTAAAATCGCGGCGATCATGCCTGCCGTGGAAATAGCCAGCGCGCGCAGAGGAACGCCGTTACCGCTGAGAATTCCAAGCCATTGCGGCGCGTATTTCCCGCGTGAAAGCGAAAAGAGCATCCGCGTTGTGAGATAGAGGTTGGTGTTTGCGCTGGAGAGCGCCGCGGTAATCACCACTAGATTCATGATGCTCGCGGCAAAAGGGATTCCCACCGACGACAAAGCGCGGACAAATGGGCTGCCGGTAAGGCCGCTGCCGGAATGGTTCCACGGCGTTATCGCCAGCATGATGCCGATCGCCAAAACGTAAAAGACCACGAGACGGAAAACGATGGTGCGCATCGCGCGTGGAACAGACTCCCGCGGATTCTGCGCTTCGCCCGCGGTGACGGCGACCACTTCTACGCCCATGTAGCTTGTGATGGCCAGCGTGAGCGCCAGCCAGACCCCTTTCCAGCCGAGCGGAAGAAAGCCGCCATTGGCGGTGAGGTTGGAAAGGCCGATGGCGGGTTTGTGCCCCACGCCGAAGACGAGAGCCAGTCCGAGGAAAACAAAAACGACGATGGCGACAACTTTGATCAGCGCAAACCAATACTCAAACTCGCCGAAGCGCCCGACCTGAAGCGTATTGACCGCGACCAGGCAAATCGAAACTCCAACCACCCAGATCCATTGCGGAATCCCAGGAAACCAAAACGCAAAATAAATCGCCACCGCAGTGACTTCCGCACCGATGGCGATAATCTGCACGAGGGCATACGTCGCGCGTACAGAAAATCCCGACCACGGGCTGAGATACGTTTGCGCGTAAACCCCGAACGAGCCCGCGACCGGTTGCACGACCGCCATCTCCGCGAGCGAGTACGCAACAATCATGGCGATGATCGCCCCGATGAGATACGTGACGATGACGCCGGGGCCAGCGAGTTGCACCGTTACGCCAGTGCCCAGAAACAAGCCGACGCCGATCGCGCCGCCGATCGCCAGCATGGTCAGTTGGCGTTGCGTGAGCCTGCGCTTTAGTTCGTCGCCTTCGGCTGGAGGCGAAAGCGACTCCCCGCGAGCGGATGGCGATTCGCGTGGGCGAGGTGGGCCGGATGTTTCAGACATGCCTGGTCAGATCGAGCAGAACATTTCCAAAGCGATGGATCTCCGCGAGGGTATTGTAGTGAACGAGAGAAGCGCGAACCACTCCCCTTTCCTGAGGCTGAGCGAGGCGCTTCATCAAGCGCGGAGCGTACATGTGCCCGTCGCGAATACCAATTCCTGCATCGGCCATGGATTCGGTGACCCGGGACGGTGAAACATTCGGCAGATTGAAACAGAGCGTTGGCACTCTCTCGTGTACGCGATCCTTGCTCGCGATGCCGTAGACAGTGGCTCCGCATTCCTCGAGTACGCGCAGCATTTCCTGTGAGAGAAATTCTTCGTACGCACGGATTGCATTCATCCCGCGAGCCAGGTTGGCTCGCTTCGCGGCTTCGTCCTGATTTTCGCCGCGGCCAGGCGCTGCCTTTCCGAGAGATTCCAAATAGGAGATCGCAGCATCCATGCCGGCGACATTTTCATATATAAAAGTGCCGGCTTCGATTTTGCCGGGAGGCTCATCAGGAATGAACTCTTCGCGGAAGGTGTGGAGCTTTCGCAGAAGTTCGAGGCGCCCCCACAGGAAGCCCATATGCGGCCCAAATATTTTGTAACCGGAGCAAACCAGGTAATCGCAATCGAAGGCTTGCACGTCCATCTGGCCATGAGGTCCGTAATGGACGCAATCAAGGAAAATTTCCGCGCCGGCTTCATGAGCGATCTTGGCGGCCGCGGCAACATCCACAATGGAGCCGAGCGCGTTCGACGCAACGGCGCAGGCAACCAGCCGCGTCTTGGCGGAGACGAGCGGTCTCAGATCATCGGTATGCAGGTTGGCGTCGTCTCTCAACTTCCACCAGACTACTTTTGCGCCTTCTTTTTCGAGCGCCAGCCAGGTGGCCACGTTCGCTTCGTGATCCATATCGGTGACCACGATTTCGTCGCGCTCGCCGAGCGTCTGGCCGATGGCGAGGCTGATCAGCCGAATGAACGACGTGGCGTTCATCCCGAAAGCGATTTCCCGCGGATCGCGCGCATTCAACAAGTCGGCTACGCTTTGGCGCGCGTGTGCCACCGTTGCGTCCACTTCTCTGCTCTTCGCGTAGCGCCCGCCGCGTTGCACATTGCATTCGAGAAGATGGCGATGGATGGCGTCGAACACAACCTGCGGAATTTGCGCGCCGGCGGCGTTATCGAAAAAGATGAATCCCGGCGTTTGGTGCAATGCTGGAAAAACGGAACGAATGGACTCTACCGGAAAATCCAAATGAGACTTGTGAGATGTTTCCTGCCCGAGGACATTCTGCGATTTGGCCTGCAAGTCTTTGCTCCTGATGGAATCAGAAAAATCGGAAAGGAAGGACTCTGAAAAGAACCTTTCGAACCTATACTCCGGTTGCAGGGACTGTCAAGCGCGCGTTTTCTGTGTACGCGGGCTAGAATATGCCGCGTTTGATTTGAAGAGCGAGAGCAAGGATCGGAATGACCAAAGCGATTGCAGACGCATACTCGGCGCTTCGGCGCGAATTTCATGGCGATTTGTTGCTTCCAGGCGATGCGGGATATGCCGATGCGCGTGTGATCTGGAATGAGATGGTGGCGCGTACTCCTGGCTTGATCGCGCGTTGCGCCGACGTCGCTGACGTTCGGGCGGCCGTGCGAATTGCCGCGGCCGCAGGCGTGCTGACGGCGATTCGATGTGGCGGGCATAGTCTTGCGGGGTTCGGGACGTGTAGCGATGGCCTGGTGATCGATCTATCGCGCATGCGGCACGTGAGCGTCGTCGAGGAAACGCGGCGCGCGCGTTTTGGCGGTGGCTGCCTTCTCGGCACCATTGATTCCGCCACGCAAAAAGTAGGGCTCGCCTTTCCCTCTGGCGTGGTGTCGCACACCGGGGCGGCTGGTCTGGTTTTGGGAGGCGGGACGGGATGGCTGAATCGTTTGCACGGACTTTCTTGCGACAACGTCGAGGGTTTTACACTTGTGATCGCCGATGGATCCGTTGTTCGCACAAACGCAAAGGAGAACGCCGATTTGTTCTGGGCTCTGCGCGGCGGCGGAGGAAACTTTGGTGTCGTCACTGAGTTCGAAGTGAAACTCCACCCGGTTCATTCGGTTCTCTTTGGTGCTGGCATGTGCGTAGGAGACGATATTCCCGCTATCCTTCGGCACTGGCGGGATTTCATGCCGGAGGCGCCCGACAATTTGCGCTGGGGGATTTCTCTCACGATTGCGCCGGACACGGAAAATGTTCCTGCCCATGTGCGCGGACACCCTGTGGCAAGCCACGGTTTACTTTGGGTCGGCGACATAGAGCAAGGGCGTTCGTACGTGGACCACGGGCTGTCCATATGCAATCCGTTGGCGGTGACTAAGAACGAGTTATCGTTCCTCAATTTGCAGACCATGGCGGATCACGAATTTCCTCACGGTAGGCGGTATTACACCAAGTCCGGATACTTCAAATCTTTGAACGACCAGGATATTCATCGCATGGTCGAAGCTCTGGCGACGATTCCCTCTCCCACCAGCCAGATCGAACTCTCGTACCTCGGTGGCGCGGCAGGACGCGTCGCTGCTGGGGAAACAGCATTTGGCGACCGGAGTTCTCCGTTCATCGTGAACCTGCTGGGAAACTGGTCTGATCCGGCGGACGACCCCGCGAACGTCGCATGGGTGCGGAACCTGTTCGCGGAGCTGCGCCCTTCGATGACTCCGGGCGTTTACGTCAACTTCATGAGCGGCGACGAACAGGAACGTGTGCCGGAAGCATATCGCGAACGGTGGGACCGGCTTGTTGACGTTAAGACTCACTTCGATCCAAACAATTTCTTTCGCTTGAACCAAAACGTCTTGCCGCGAAAGAAGTAGCGGCGCTTGCGAGCCTGCTTACCAGGTCTTTTCTATCGCTTGTCCACGTTGATGTAATAGAGATCCGTCGCTACGTCGAAATCGTCCTTCTTGAGCGGCGTCTTCAATTTCTGCCAATCCGTAGTGGCCGCAATAATCTGCCAGTTGTCTTTCGTTCCCACGCGCACGGGCATGGCGAAGCCCGGCTCGTCGGCCTCCCAGCGATAGTCCACCTCACCATCGCGGAAAACCAGATCCAGCTTGGGAATTGCCATGTGACGCAAATACTGATTGAAGATGGACGTCATGTCCTTGCCCAGCTTCTGGTTGAAGAACTGCACGATGTCCTCGGTCATTATATTTTTGTATTTGAAGTGCTGATAGAGATCGCGGATGAGCTTGAACCAGCGAGGATCGTCGTTCACTATGCTGCGCAACGTGTTGAGAAAGAGCGCGCCTTTAAAATATTGATCCTGGGGCGGCTCGGCGTTGACGCCGCGTTCCGCGATGATCGGCGCGGCGTTCTTCACTTTGGATTTGAGGCCGTTCACGTACTTGATGGCGTCGTCGTGGCCCCACATGTATTCGACGTAAAGACATTCGAGATACGTGGTCCAGCCTTCGTGAATCCACATGTCGGAAGGATCGGCTGCGGTAATCGAGTTGCCGAACCATTCGTGTCCGCTTTCGTGGATGATGATGAAGTCGAACCTCAGGCTGATGCCGACGCCCGTCCAGTCGCGCTCCAGATAGCCGTTCGCAAAGTGGTTGCCATACGTGACGGCGCTCTGGTGCTCCATGCCGGAATACGGAACTTCGATCAGTTTGTATCCGTCCCTTTTGAATGGATACTCGCCGAAATAGTGTTGGAAAGCCTGGAGCATTCCCTTGGCTTGCACAAACTGTTTTTTGGCTTTGTCCAGGTCTTCCGGCAGTGCGTAGAAATCGAGAGACAGGTCGCCTAGTTTGTCGGAGAAATGCTGGTAGTTGCCGATGTTAAGCGAGACGTCGTAATTGTTGATCGGATAGTGGACGAGCCAATCCCAGCGCGTGTACCCGTCGCCGAGATCTGTCTTGCCCATGAACTTTCCGTTCGAGACATCGACCAGATCATTGGGAATCGAAACGCTGATTTCCATGCTCTCCACTTCATCGCGCCACTGGTCTTTGTTAGGCCACCAAACGCTGGCACCGATGCCTTCGCATGCAGTAAAAATCCAGGGATGGCCCGCGGAATCCTTGTGGAAAGAGAAGCCGCCGAACCGGCCCTGCTCGAGAGGATTTCCCGAGTAGTAGAAATCAATGGAATAAACGCGGCCAGCGCGGAGCGTTTCCGGGAAATCCACAAAGACGGCGCCGAGTTCGCGTTCGTACTTGAGTTCAGTAGTGCCAAAGAGAATTTTGTCGACACCTAGCGGGTCCTGAAGATCGAGTTGGATGCGCGTGTCGCTCGTAAGCATCTTGAAGCGAATCGTGTTCTTGCCGCTGATAAATTTTTTCTCAGGATCGACGCGAACATCCAGGTGATAAAAGAGCAGGTCGTTGTTGGCGCGGTACTGGCCATACGCGCCGCGCAGGATGTTAGCGCGCGTTGGTGCTGCCGGAACCTGGGGAGCCGGGGCGGCTTGTGGTGCTGCAGCCTGTTGAGCGTTTGCCGGGGAGGATTGCGGCGCAGCTTGCGCTCCCGCGCGATGCGACGCGAGAGTCAAAAGTAAAAGAATGCTGAACATGCGAGCTCGGAAGGCTCTACAGGGAATGGCGTGCCTCGGAACGAGAGTGGACATGAAGTCGGCACGGTAACACAGGAACGCCGCACGACGGAAACGACGACAATCCAGAGCGAGGCGGTGCGCAAATGCGGCGACAGTTAGCGGACAACGAATACGATGCGGGATTTGCCGGAATCTGCGTCCCACGCCGTTTCGACGTCCGCAAGCGGAACGATCTTCGTGTTGACCTTCAGATTGGCGGCGCTGGCGGCTTGAAATACGTTGTGGACTGCGGCAAGCAACGCTGGCAACGGAACGCTCTTGATCCCGCTTCCCATAAGCACAGTGGAGGAAGAGCGGAGGGCTGCGCCCGGCAACCGCACGTCTTCGCCGCTTGCTTCTCCAATCTGAATGAACCGAACGGGAACGTCTTCTCGGCCGCCCTTCGCAGCCGCGATGATGACGGTCTCCGCGCTTTTGCCCCACAAGTAATCGAGGACGACGTCCACTCCGATCGCGAACTGCCCCTCGAGGGCGTTTTCGTACTCCTTCGTGTCCCCGGCACTTAAACTTTCAGGCTTGAACGGAATCACCACATCCGCGCCAAGAACTCTCAACTCTTCGAGCCCCTCGTTATCGCGGCCCGTTGCAATGACTTTGCCCGCTCCCAGGTATTTAGAGATTTGCAAGGCCAGACGGCCGGCAATGCCGGTCGCGCCATTCACGAGCACTGTCTCTCCCGGCTTCAGGCGCGCACGCTCGGCCAACGCCGCCCAGGACGACATTCCAGGATTCGCAATCGCTGCGGCCGTGACGTCGTCAACGGCGTCCGGCACCGGGACGCAGTGTGTGGAACGTGCCCGCGTCTTTTCCGCCAAACCGCCGAATGGGGCCGCGGGCAGCGCAAAGTAGACGCGTCGCCCATCTTGAGTTGTTCCCACCCCCTCGACGCCGGGAATGGCGGGAAAAACATGGTCCGAACTGTAGTGAGCCCCCGAAGCGCGTGCCTTCGTCAGATGTGTGAGCGCTGCGGCACTCACGGTGATGAGTTCTTCTCCGGGCTGCGCCAGTGGCTCCCTGAAATCTCCGTAGGCAGGAGGCTTGCCGGCTTCGTTGATGATGGCTGCCTTCATTTTTTGTCCCTTCCGATCCTGGTTCGACTTTAGCGTCGCTTGAAACGGGCCACCATAACCTCAACGTCCAAGCGACTACGGTTTCGCAGGCAGCTTGTCCAGGAACAAGTATTGCTTGCGCTGGTTATCTGCGGCCGCTTGCGGCTCGGCCGCCAGGTGCATCACTTCATAGTGGGTTTTCCCGTCGTACCGTGGCCACAGGGGCAGCCCTGCCCCGTTGGGGTCGCCCGTCTTCGCGAAATTCGTCCAATACGAAACCATATAATCGGATAGATCAAAGTCCGCTTTTCGCCACGGGAGCTTCTTCGAGTTCAGCATCCCAAACACATATTCGATTTCCGCAGAATGATACGCCATCGGCGTCGCTCCCGGAGGCGCGCCGCTCTCCGGCAACGGCGGGGCTTGGTCAAACTCATAGCGGTAGACGGCCGGACCTTTTAGCTTCGTTTGCATCTCAATCCATTTCCAGGTGCCGTAGCCGATGAAATCTGCCGTGGCCAGAAGTCCTGCGGATGCCTGCGCCTGCTCGTCTGTCGCGCCGGGGAATAACTTCAGCATGTCGTCCACACTCGCACCCGCGGTGTCCGCCACTTTCTTGGCGTAAGTTTCTTTTGTCGCCGGATCCTTTTCGAAATACATGTGGAAGTTGCCTTCGTCGTGGTTCCATCCCGCCAGGAGAGGGATGTGCGCCTGCTTTCCTTTCTTGTAAATCTCCGCAGGACTTTTGGGGAAAAAGTAGCCGTCAATATCCGGGTGAAAACGGAACGCGTTTCCCCCCGCAAGAGCGATTTCGAGAAGCTTTGGCGCATCCATGGCGCGCAATTGCTCTAGCCTAGGCGCTCCGTTTTCTTCGCCGAACTTGGCGCCATCCGCTTCCGCTTCCGCCAGCGTCTTCGGCGGCAGTGAACTGCCAAAAAATGCTCCGCTTTCGCCAATTGCGCGGTGAACCAGTTCTTTCGAAACGGGAGAAGCCATCTGCGCGCTCACCGAAAACGATCCCGCCGACTCGCCAAAAATAGTGACACGGTCGGGGTCGCCGCCGAACGCCGCGACATTTTTCTTCACCCATTGCAGGGCCGCAGTCTGGTCCAGCAATCCGTAATTTCCCGAAGCGTGATGCGGTGATTCCTTCTGCAACTCCGGGTGCGAGAAGAATCCAAAAATTCCAAGCCGGTAATTCATGCTGACAACGACGACGCCTTTGTGCGCCAGCGCTTCCCCGTCTTGCCGGCCCTCGGACGTCGCACCAGCCTGAAATCCGCCTCCGTGAATCCACACCATCACCGGCAGCTTCGCGTCAGCGGCAGCTTTCGGTGTCCACACATTCAGATACAGGCAATCCTCGCTCGGCCCCGCGTCACGAAACCCCATATCCCCATAGATCGGCCCCTGCATGCACCGCGGGCCAAACTCCGCGGCCTTCCGCACACCCTCCCATTTCGCCGCAGGCTGCGGCTCTTTCCAGCGCAATGCACCCACCGGCGGTGCCGCGAACGGAATCCCTTTGAAGATTTGCACTTTGCCGTCCACGCTCGTTGTGCCTTCCACCGCTCCGCCATCGGTCTTTACTTGCGCGTTTACCGCGCCGCTCATTCCCATCAATGTGAAAAGGAAAGCGCTCGCCGCGCGCGATACGCATTTCGAATACAAGCTCATTCGTTCTCCTCAGTTTCCCCCGCAATCACCGCGGAAAACTCTCGCCAGGGCCGCGGAGATACTACCTCCAATCTCAGGGTACGGCCACTTTGGACTGCTCGGGTCCCGCAAACGCCACTGCCCTCCCGTCCGAAACGTTTTTGCGCTGTGACATAATGAGCCTCATCATGAGCACCGCGCCGCAAGTCGAATCAGCGAACTTTCAGCCGCCAACCTGGCAGGACATCGTCGATGCCCACGCGCGCATCGCCCGGAGCATTCATCGCACTCCAGTTCTCACCTCCCACTCTCTCGACACCATCGCCGCCGCCCAATTTTTCTTCAAGTGCGAAAATTTCCAGAAGACCGGCTCCTTCAAAATTCGCGGCGCCGCCAACGCCATTCTTTCGCTCACCGACGCCGAAGCCGCCCACGGCATCGTCACCCCCTCCAGCGGCAATCACGGCGCCGCCGTCGCCTGCGCCGCCGCGTGGCGCGGCGTCCCCGCCTACATCGTCATGCCCAAAAACGCGCCAAAAGTAAAATGCCGCGCCGTCGAAAGCTACGGCGGCAAGATCACATTCTCCGAGCCAACCATCACTTCTCGCCAGGAGACTTCCGCCCGCGTCCAATCCGAAACCGGCGCCACGCTCATCCATCCCTACGACAACGACCGCATCATCACCGGCCAAGCCACAGCCGCCAGGGAACTCCTCGAAGAAATCCCCGACATCGACGCGGTTATTGCGCCCGTCAGCGGCGGCGGCCTCCTCAGCGGCACCTGCCTGGCCGCAAAAGGCATCCGTGCCAACATCCACATCTTCGGCGGCGAACCATCCCGCGCCGACGACGCCTACCGCTCGCTCACCACAGGCACTCTCCAATCCCTCGACTCCAGCGACACCATCGCCGACGGTCTCCGCGCCTCTCTCGCCCCGCGCACCTTCGCGATTCTGCGCAAACATCTCGACCGCGTCCTTCTCGTCACCGAAGAAGAAATCATCGCCGCGATGCGCCTCGTCTGGGAACGCATGAAAATCATCATCGAGCCCAGCAGCGCCGTAGCCATCGCCCCTCTCCTGAAGCCAGGAGCAACCGCGAGCCTCAATCTCCCAGCCCGCTCCGATGGCGCTCCTCCAAAAATCGGCGTCATCCTCTCCGGCGGCAACATCGACCTCGCCTCCCTCCCCTTCTAAACGCGTCTGCCCCCAACCAGCGCCAAGCATCCTGCCGCTTCCTCTCGTCATCAAAATGACCAAGTGCGAAAGCCGAAGCGTTTCGGCGGGCCCCGGGTCGAGGAGAGGATCATGCAATTTCACCCAACAGTCTGGAAATCGTTTGGATTGGTGTCTCGCGGCGCCTGTGCATTAACTCTATCGCTCGCCCTCAGCGGATTGGCTCAAGCTCAGCAAGAGCAGCCGCCGCAAGGCTCGCAGCAGCAACAACAGCAAACTCAGGATCCTCAACCGCCTCCCCCGCCTCCGCAAGAGAACAGCCGCAAACCTGCCCCCCAGGACCAGCAAGCCCCGCCCGAGCAGCCGCCAACCTCGCAAGACGCCAAGCAGGACGCCAACCGCCCTCCCACCTCACGCGATGTTGTCCCGCCAAACTCGCAAAACTCTCCCAACAACTCCAATGCCCCAAATGACCAGTACGCTCCACCGCCCGCTCTTCTCACCATCCCCGCAGGCACAGTCGTCATCATCCGCACCAACGAAGGCCTCTCCAGCGATCACAGTCAAATCGGCGACCAATTCACCGGCGTGATCGAGCAACCTATCGTCGTCAACGGCTGGGTCGTAGCCCGCCGCGGCCAAACGGTAGTCGGCCAGGTAAAATCCGCCAAAAAAGCAGGCCGCGTCACGGGCACTTCGCAACTCGGCGTTGAACTCACCGATATCACCCTGGTGGATGGCCAGCAAGCACCCATCCTGACCGAACTCTGGAAAGCCTCAGGCGGCACCTCGCACGGGGCCGACGCAGCCACAATCGCCGGCGGCACAGGCCTGGGCGCGGCCATTGGCGCGGCAGCAGACTGGGGTCGCGGCGCAGCCATAGGGGCCGGCGCGGGAGCCGTCCTCGGCATCGGCGCGGTCCTGCTGACCCGCGGCCGCCCGACAATCCTCGAGCCCGAATCGCAGCTCACCTTCCGATTGGTCGATGCAGTAAAAGTAGACACCGCCCACAGCCAGCAAGCCTTCCTGCCCGTCACTCAGGACGACTTTGACGGCGGCCGCGGCGGTCGCCCAAGACTGCGATACGCCGGCGACGGTGGACCCTATGGATCTGCCCCGTGCAGCTACTACTCTCCCTGCTATTATGCCCCGGGCTACTACGCTCCTGGCTACGTTGGCCTTTATTCAGGCTGGGGCTGGTGGGGCCCTGGCTACTACGGCCGCGGCTTTTACGGCCCGCGCGGTTTCCGCCGCTTCTGATCGAGCAAACTCCGCACAGCGAACAAGAAGCGTGCGTCGCAGCAGCGACGCATGCTTCTCGCAACAGGAAGTGGCGGGCCTTTAGGTCCGCCACCCTTCCCAATGCATTCGAAGAATCTCATTTCCGCGCCGCGCAACTAATCTTGCGTTCCTGGGTTGTTAAGCCGTTAGAAACACCCCGGCCAACAGTTGCAGCAACGTCACGGGAACTACAACCGCGCCGCAAGGGAATAAAGGAATAAACCGCACCAGGTTCGGGTCAAACGCAGTGGGTTCTCCTGTTCGCAAAGACCTGGGTGGCCGCGAGTGGAAGCAGCAAGAACTCTGGGGTAGTGCCATTTGTGCAAAACATTCAGGAAGTTATTAGAGAGGCTGCAAAAAGTTTGTGGTAACCTCTCTTTCAGTTTCTTGGGAGAAATCGCTGTTGGACGAGGCCCCTGCCGAAGCAACCCGTTTGCAAGCTCGCGAATTTCTTGCAAGCACGGTCGCTGCCTCCTGGCCTATAGCGGTTCCCCGAAAGTCACACCAAATCTGCAGCGTGGGCGGGTTATGAAAACACTAAGCTCCATCATTCTTCGGAATTCTCTTCTATTTTTTGCCACTCTCTTCACCATTTCCAGCTTGCCAGTGACGGCGCAGACAAAGCCTGCAGCGGCAGCAGCGACAAAGCCCGTGGCGCGGATCACGCAAGCCATTGACGAGTCGAACCTCGTGACGCTAGGCAGAAGCGTGTACCCAGCGGCGCGCCCGGAGTTCGACCAGGGCCTCGTGGCGGACTCCCAGCCCATGAACCACCTGCTGCTGGTTTTGCAGCGCAGCCCGCAACAGGAAACGGCTCTGCGCAGCTTGCTGGACCAACAGCAAGCAAAAGGTTCGGCGAACTACCATGCGTGGCTCACACCCGCGACGTTTGGGCAGCAATTCGGCGTGGCGGATGCGGATGTTCAGACAGTGACGGGCTGGCTCACCCAAAAAGGATTCACGGACGTCAAGGCTATACCAGGGAGCATGTTCATCGAGTTCAGCGGGACAGCGGGGACCGTGCGCACCGCCTTCCATACAGAAATACACAACTACCTGGTCAAGGGACAGATGCATTTCGCCAATGCTTCCAACCCCCAGATTCCAGCCGCTCTGGCACCGGTCGTCGCCAGGATTCATTCCATGCACAACTTCCGTAAAAGATCTTTCTCGCGCCTTGTGAAGCCTCCGACCCTAGCGGCTGCCAGCGGTACGACAAGACCGGGATTTACCGCGGCCCCCTGCACACCCTTCGGTGCGCCGACTTGCTTTGCGGTAGGTCCAGGTGATTTGGCGACCATCTACAATATCCCAGCAACCGTGGCTGGATCGCCCGCCGGACAGGGGCAGACCATCGCGATCGTCGCGAGATCAAACATAACCATCTCCGACATTACCCAGTTCGGCTCGGCATTTGGTATCCCGAGCTTGGCCAATTTTTCTACGAACAACGTCATTGTGAATGGCCCGGACCCGGGAATCGTTCTGGGGGACGACGAAGAAGCGACCCTCGACCTGGATATGGTGGGATCGACTGCCCCCAATGCCAACATTCTGTTGGTCGTAAATGGCGGCACGGAAACAGGAAGTTTGGACGGAAGCGGAGGCGATGGGACCGACGGCGTGGATCAATCGGCTCTCTACATCATCACCAACAATCTCGCTCCAGTGATGACCGAAAGCTTCGGCAGCTGCGAGCAGAACGCGGACACTTTGTTCAGCAGCACCTTGTGGGAACAGGGCGCGGCGCAGGGCATTTCCATCTTTGTCTCTACAGGGGATAGCGGCTCCGATAGTTGCGATGACGGCTTCACGGTTGCGACGAGTGAGGGGAACGATTTTAACGACCAAACACTAACAGTCAGCGGCGACGCTTCCACGCCATTTAACATCGCCGTCGGCGGAACGGATTTCAACGACGCGTCCGATCTGACGACGTTCTGGAATGCTACTTCAGGACTCTCAACCGCCAAATCCTATATTCCAGAGATTCCTTGGAACGACTCTTGCGCTGCTGCGGCTACCACCGGGTCTCTGACCGTCTGCGCAAACGTACAACCCGATGCGGGCGGGGCGGATCTTGCCGGCGGAAGCGGCGGGCAAAGCAGTTGCGGAGTGCAGAACTTCACCAATGACACCTGCGCTGGATATCCCAAGCCGAGCTGGCAAACCGGGGCCGGCGTCCCCGCGGACAGCGTGCGCGATATCCCGGACGTATCCCTCTTCTCGGCGGCCGGCAGCCTCAGCGGCCACTTCTATGTCTTCTGTCTGGCGGATTCTGGCACCCAGAACCCTGGACCTTGTAACTTGACCGGACAACCCATTGTGAATGGCGTGCCGAGCTTTAACTTTAGCGGCGTTGGCGGAACGTCCGCCTCCACGCCAGCCTGGGCCGGGATCATGGCGCTCGTGAACCAGTCGGAGACTGCGGCCGGTCGCGGTGGCCGGCAGGGCAACGCGAATTACGTGTTGTATAAACTGCTCGCCGCCCAAGCCACCTCCCCTGGCAACGCCGCTTGCAATGCTACGGGCGCCACAGCACCCGAAGGAACCTGCACCTTTAACGACATCACCATCGGGAACAACTCTGTAGAGTGCGCAGCAGGCGCACTCGATTGCAGCAACACGGGGGCCACAGGATTCGGGGTTCTCACCGAACCAGGCGCACCGTTCCCTGCCAACACTCCCGCGTGGATGGCGACTGCAGGCTACGACCTTGCCACCGGAATCGGCACGCCCAACGTCGGAAACTTGATCCTCAACTGGGGCACGGTCATCACCAGCTTCAAGACCGCCACGCCTGCGATCACCAGTCCCTCGACCAACACAGTAAATATAACCCACGGGAACAATCAATCTTTCACCATCACTGTGAGCGGAGCCGGAGGGACGCCCAGCGGTGACGTTTCGCTGATCGCGGAACCGCCTGGATTCGGTCAGGTCGGCGCCGGCTTTGGAACGCTCAAAAACGGCACCGTGACCATTACCACCAATATGCTGCCGGGAGATGACACCACTGGCGCGGGCACGGCCTACCCTGTCATAGCCCACTACGCGGGCGACGGCACTTTTGGGCCGGCCGACTCGCAGCCCATCAACGTCACAGTCAACCGCGAAAGCAGCACAACCACCGCAACGCTCTATAGCGAGAACATTTCCAGTGGCGCTTTAACCGCTGCTACATCGGTGCAGTATGGCACGAGCTACATTATGATCGTAAATGTGGTGGGCGCTACTGCCGGGTTTATTTGCGGCAATACCCCATCTACAGCTACGTCCATCACCGAAATTCCAACGGTTCCCTGCCCAACGGGCAAAATCACGCTCAAAAACAATGGCCAAAACTTGAATGATTTTGTTCAGACCGGCGCAGCCAATGTCAATACTTCTACCGTTGGCAATCTTGGCTTTGCCGAAGACTTGCTCATTCAGCTTTCCGGCGGTTCCAACGCCATCGTGGCCAGCTACTCCGGCGATAACAGCTACAACGCAAGCACCTCAACCAACCCTGCTTTCACAGTGACTACCGCCCCAACTCAGACCGTCGTTACGCTCAATGGAGCCGCTACCGCCAGCGTCCCCTCAGGTGGGACCGTCGCGCTGGTTGCAACGGTCAACACCAACTTCATCGAAGACGGTTTTGCCACGGCCAGCAATGGCGCAGGCCCGACGGGCACAGTCACTTTCACTTCTTGCGGTACCGCCGCATCCTGCACCGTTCCCTTGGTGCCCACTGCCTTCAACAGCACTACTGGCGCCGGCGCCTTCGCAACCGCTGCGTTGAACACCTCGTTCAATCCTGGCCAAAGCGCATCCATCAACGCCGCATACAGCGGCGATACAAATTACGCTGTCCAGACTGCCCAGACCCCCTTAGCCCTGACGGTCGCCGGAACTGTTGGAGCGGCGACCAAGCTGGCCTTCGTATCTACTCTGCCCTCTAGCACGCCGGTTGGTGTTGCCATTGCACCCCCCGTGCAGGTTGCGGTCGAAGACGTCAACGGGAATATCGTTACCTCAGCGACTAATTCCATCGCCATCGCCCCAGGCCCTGGGACCGCAACGCTTGGAGGAACCTTGACGGTCGCTGCTGTGAAAGGCATCGCGACCTTCTCCAACCTGACCGTCAGCGCCGCGGGGACCGGCGATACCCTGATCGCCAGCTCTGGTACTTTGTCCGCCGCTACTAGCGCCGCTTTCAACGTGACCATCCCGGCGGCCAAGTTGGCCTTCACAACCCAGCCCTCTAGCACCAATACGGGAGCTTCCATCGTCCCCGCCGTGGCTGTTACCATCGAGGACGCTAACGGGAATGTCGTTACCGGAGCAACCAACACCGTCACCATCGCCATCGGCGCCAACCCCGGCGGCGGAACGCTCGGCGGGGTCTTGACGGCCTCCCCGGTGAGTGGCATCGCGACCTTCTCCAACTTGACCATCAGCGCAGCTGGCAACGGCTATACGCTGACTGCCGCCGCTGCTGGTGGCTTGACCGGCTCGACTAGCGCTGCTTTCAACATCGCCTCTACGCCGACCCAGCTGAAGTTCATTGCGCAGCCTTCCAACACCGTTGCTAGCAAGTCCATTTCTCCTGCTGTGCAGGTTGCGATCGAAGACGTTAACGGCAGTGTCGTCGCAGGAGCCACAACTCCCATCACCATCGCGATCGGCACAAACCCCGCGGCCGGAACACTTGGGGGAACCGCCACGGTCACTCCCGTCCTCGGCATAGCGACGTTCTCCAACTTGAGCATCGGCGCAGCAGGGAACGGCTACACGTTGACGGCGAGCGCAACCGCACTCACGCAGGTAACCAGCGCCGCGTTCAACGTGACCGCCCCGCTGAACCCAATCTTTACGGTTACCTACCCACCCCAGCCGACAGTGTTGGCTTCCTCCACAGGGACAGCGGTTGGAACCACGATCACCGTGACACCTTCCGGCGGCTTTACAGGACCGGTGCTAGTGACGGCGGGAACTCTTCCGTCCGGTGTCACTTGCCCGAACTCTCCGGTCACCATTACCGTGACCGCAGGCGCAGTCACCGGGTCGCTTAGCTGCCAGGTGGCGACGACCTCCTCATCCCTGTCGGCTTCCAATGCTCGTCTCGATGACATGCTGGACGCCAAGACGACTCCAACTCCAGTCGCGCTTGGTGGAAACGGATGGTGGGCACTTAGCGCCGGCACGGGCTTTGCCGCACTCTTCCTCATCTTCCTGCCCGGCGGACGCAAGCGCTTCCGCGCCGCTCTCGGCCTTGGCCTGGCGTGCTTGCTCAGCTTCTCTCTCGGCTGCAGCAACAACGGCAGCCCGGTCGTAACCAAAACGAACACGGCCACGAAAATGACCGTGATCGCCGATAAAGAGCCCTCTACTACCGCTTTCACCTTCGCCGTAACTGTCACTGGTGGAACTCCCACCGGCATGGTCCAACTCTTCGACGGCGCGACCGCGATTGGCACCCCGGCTGCCGTAACCGCCGGCACAGCCACTCCCACTGCACCGGCACTGTCCGTCGGCACGCATTCGATCAGTGCCCACTACCTGGGCGATTCAACAACAAACACATCCGCGAGCGGTTCGCTCAACTTGACGTCCACCGGCAGCGCCACAATCACGATCATCACCGCGCCCGCAGCGACGCCCGTAGCGTCTCCGCTCAACATCACCATCAACTAATCATCAATTGCCGCAATTTAGAGTGCAAAACAAAGCGGCCCCGATAAAATCGGGGCCGCTTTTTTCTTTGTACCGCCGGTTTACCCCCGTGCTGGCTTCCAACCGGCGGTCTTCGATTCTTCTCCGCGCCCTCTGTTTCCTCAGCGATCTCCGTGTAATGTTTTTCTTGCGGCGGTCTGTAGGGTCATCCTTCTGAGGATGACCGCTCGGCCTTCCACTTATCTGTGCGCCGTTAGCTCGGCGGAAGCTGCTCGCTTCAACTCTTGAACCTTGAACTCTTAAACCCTCAACGACCCCTAATTGATCGTCGGCGGAAAAAAGATCCCCCAAAAATTAGGCGAGGGCGACGTAAATTCCACCGGCACCAGCGACCCTTCGTGCGTCATCTGCGGCGGCCTCACCACCCGCGCTTCCACCTTGCTCTGCGCCTTCGGGTTCTCAATGGTGATCTTGGTGCCCTCGGCCAGCCCCTCCTGCAGAAGCAGCATGGCCCCGCTCGCGCTGACCGTATGCGTAAAGCCTTCGGCGATGCTGTCCTTGCCGGCCACCTGCACGTTTACACGAATCCTCACCAGCACACGCTGCGCGCGCCGGCGCTCTTCGGCTGTCGGCGGACGCGTTGACACCACTCTCGGGGGTGCGGCCGGTTTTGCGTTGGGTTGCGGTTTTATCACAGCTCAAGCCCCCAAAAATCCATCTCCGGCGCGACCAGTTCGACGCCGTACTCCCAGCCATCCGGGCGCGGCACTCCACGCCAGACCACCACGGCCGCGTTGCTTGTTTCCGTTGCAAGATTCGTGAGCGCCAGACGGTGTTCCAACTGCAATTCCTGCTCAAGAACGACCATGCACCCATACGGATTAACCACACGGGTATGGGCTTCCACCGTGAAACGCTTGCCGGCGTCGCCGTCCCACTCCAGGCGCACAGGCACCCGCGAGTTCATGCGGCGGCCACGGCGTTTGTCCGTGTATTTTCCGTCTAACACCTTGTGCTGACGCAACTTGACCGGCATTTTTGCCTCTGTAAGCCATGCTAGGGTTGAGTGGAAAAACGGTCAATGGTACGGTGGTTGGCAGGCGCACGAAAGAGTAGCTGTACGGAAGGACAGGCCGCACCACACGGACAGGTCAAATGTGAGGAATCTAATCGTCAACGCGGATGACCTGGGCTGGACGGAGGGCGTCAACCGAGGCATAGCCGAAGCGCACCGAAATGGAATCGTGACCAGCGCTTCGCTGCTGGCCAATGGCGCGGCGTTCGAATCCGGCGTGGAACTGGCGCGTTCAACGCCGGCGCTTGGTATCGGCGTCCATCTGAACTTGAGCGATGGAGAGCCCGTCGGGCCAAAGGAATTGCTGACCAGTTTGCTGAACGACAAAACGGAATTCGAGGGCAAGCCGGAGAGCTTGCTGTTGCGATTGGCGCGGCGCAGCTTGCCGATCGAGGAAGTCGAGCTCGAGTGGGACGCGCAAATTCAGAAGGTGCGCGACGCAGGCATCGAGCCCACGCACCTCGACGGACACAAGCACGTGCAAATGCTGCCGGGATTGTTCGAAGTAGCGCTGCGCCTCGCGAAAAAGCACGGCATCGTGGCGATTCGAGTCTCCCACGAGGAATCGCGCCTGCGCAGAGCGCTTTCGGCTGGAGCAAAGCAAAAAGGCTCTGCCGTCATGAAACAAGGCGTTCAGGCGCGAGCTTTGAAATTCCTGGCGCGCGATGCGCATGAACAAGCGGACCGCTTGGGAATCGCGACAGCCGATTATTTTTGCGGGATCGCGCAAACCGGCGAACTGACGTGCCAAGGCGTTCTCCGTCTGCTGGAGATTCTGCCCGAAGGCACGACCGAGTTTATGTGCCATCCGGGATATCTGGACGCAGAGCTTGCAAAATCGGCGACCAGGCTGCAAGCATCGCGGCAGACCGAAGTAGACATACTTACGGACATGGCAATAAGAAATGTTGTCGCCTCGCAGGGGATTCGGCTGATAGACTATGGATTCGTAGCCCAGGAAGCTTGAGGAAAGCTCTGAACCGAGCATGAAGAACGAACCGCCTATTCGTTACTCGATCGTCGTTCCGTTTTACAACGAACAGGAAAACATCTCTCCACTTTACGTGAAGCTGACGGAAGTGATGGATGCCATCGGCGAACGCTATGAATTAGTGTTTGTTGACGACGGCAGCAAAGACAAAACGTTTAAAGTACTTTCCGATATTTATGAGCACGATCCGCGCGTGAATGTGGTGCAGTTGCGGCGCAACTTCGGGCAGGCGCCCGCGCTCAAAGCTGGCTTTGATTTTGCGCGCGGCGAAATCATCATTTCCATGGATGGAGATTTGCAGCACGATCCTGAAGAAATTCCGCGGTTCCTCGAAAAAATAGAAGAAGGCTACGACCTGGTGAGTGGCTGGCGCGTGTCGCGAACCGATCATTGGCTGACGCGGCAGCTTCCGAGCCGCGTCGCGAATCGCATGATGGCGAAACTTTCCGGCGTGGATTTGCATGATTTTGGAACCACGTTCAAGGCGTACCGGCGCGAGGTTTTGTCGGAAATTCATTTGTACGGCGAGCTTCATCGCTTTATTCCGGCTCTGGCGAGCTGGGCGGGCGCATCGGTGGCAGAAGTGCCCATCTCGAATATCGCGCGCAAGAATGGAACGTCGAATTACGGAATATCTCGAACGATACGCGTTTTGCTGGACTTGCTGAGCGTTAAATTTCTCCTGGATTACTCGACGAAGCCGCTGCAGTTTTTTGGCCTGATGGGTTTGGCGTGTTTGACCGGAGGCGCAGGAATCGGTTTGTGGGTATTCCTCCGCAAAGCGCTCTTGGATGAAGGCCTGCTGGCCAACCACGGGCCGCTGATGCTGCTGGGCATGGCACTAGTGATGGGCGGCATCCAATTCATCGCCACCGGCTTGATCGGCGAAATGCTGGCACGCACTTATTACGAATCGCAGAACAAGCCGGTGTATAGCGTGCGCGAATTTCGCAGCCGCCGCGAAGCGCTGGCGGGCCGCGACGAGCCTCCTCGAACGGCAGGAGCCGGGGGCTGGTAAACCGTCAGGAATTGCGCGCAGAATCGAACGATCATTCTGATAGCAGGGCGGGCGAAACGCCGTTCGCAACGGTGGCTACGCCTGTTTCCACATCGCCGCGACGCATTGGCGTCGCCGCCGATGATGGACGACGTCGATTCCGAGCACGTACAAATCGAGGGCTAAGATTTCTCCGGGGGCCTTGGTGTATCATGGACTTACACCATCGAGATGCGACCTGAAGCTCTGAAATTCATTGCGTGCCCCAATTGCGCGGGCGAATTATCCCTGTGCGGCGTTGTGCCGGCCCCAGCGGAGGACGGCCACATCATGGCCGGCAATCTCACCTGCCGGGGCTGCGCCTCGGCATTCGCGATTCGGAACGGCGTGCCGGTTCTTCTCTCCGCAAATCTCGCCGGCGTCAAACTCGAGACCGCCTCGCGGTTTGCGGAGGAATGGACGCGCTGGAGCGATCTTCGGGACTACTACGAACAGGAATTCTTCGACTGGGTCGCTCCGTTGACTGCCAAGGACTTCGCGGACCAGATGGTCTTCGAAGGAGGCTGCGGCAAGGGGCGGCACACCGCCATCGTCGCTTCCCATGGCGCAAAAGCAATTGTCTCGCTGGATCTGGGAGAAAGCGCCTTCGTGGCTTTTGCCCATACGCGCCAATTTTCAAACGCGCACGTCATTATCGGTGATTTACTGAATCCTCCCGTTCGCCCCATTTTTGACTTGGCATTTTCCGTCGGCGTTCTGCACCATTTGCCTGACCCCGCCGCCGGTTTTGCGAGTCTGGCCTCGCGAGTGAAAGAAGGCGGGCGCGTCGCATTCTGGGTCTACGGCCATGAAGGAAACGAATGGATCACGCGATTTGTGGATCCCGTGCGCAAGACCATCACTTCGAAATTGCCGGCGCCGGTTTTGCGAATTGCCGCAATTCCTCCAGCCGCCGTGCTCTGGGCAGTCATAAAGGTTTTTTACCGCCCGCGAGCTGGCGGAAAGGGTCCTGCGGCACTTCCGTACGGCGATTATTTTGCCGCGATGTATCACTATCCGTTCGACGAAATTCACGCCAATGTCTTCGACCAACTCGTCACGCCCGTAGCCTACTATTTGCATGAAGAAGAGGTTCGGCCGTGGCTGGCTTCGGGATTCGTGGATGCGACGCTGCGCTCGCATCGCGGGTACAGTTGGACGGGGCTTGCGACAGTTTCCCGAACAAAAGCGGCGGTTGCCGACTAGATGGAAGCGAGCCTTCCCGCACCGATGCACGCTCATGTCTTCGGGAAGGAAATTTTCTGGCACGCTGTAGAGACGTCGCTGGTCCGTCAGCCGCTTCCCTTTGCATTTCACTATTTTGGGGTTGACCTAATGGGCTACCGAAGAACGAGGTCGCGCTGGCAGGCTCTCTTTGGATTGATCAGAAATATCATCGGCCGACGCCATTCTGACGAAAAGCGGCCGCATGAGCATGGCACATTCCGCGGCGGTAAGACCGCCACTTCGCAAGCAGCGCATCGTGCAATTTGCATATCACTCTTGGACTTGATGATCGTATTTCAATGAATGACACGATGACGAGTGCTAGCGACGTCAAGCTTGACGACGCTAGCACTCTTACACGCAAAAACTGGCTCGTATACTCGATCGTGGCGCTGGTTGTCGCGGCGATCTATCTCGGTTGCATCGTGTCGCCACCGTCGCTGATGGACGATGTCGATGCGGCCGTGGCGCAAGTCTCAAGAAACATGGTCACTTCCGGGGATTGGATCACGCCGCGCGCGGATGGCATCGCCTTCCTCGAGAAACCCGCACTCTTTTATTGGCCTATGGCTGTCGCGTTCAAGATTTTCGGCATTCACGACTGGGCGGCGCGCATTCCCTTTGCACTTTCGGCGATCGGTCTAGCCTGCCTGACTTGTGCTTTTGGCATCTGGGCGTTCGGACGGAAAACGGGCCTGCGCGCGGGTTTGTGCATTGGAACGTGCGTCGGACTCTTCTTATTCACGCGAATCGTCATTCCTGATGTGACGTTGACGCTCACCATCGCGTTGGCGATGTGGGCTTTCTTGCGGGCCCTCGACGAAGAGGAACCGCACCCGCAATGGTGGGCATTTGTTCTGGCCGCCAGTATCGGGACTGGCGTGATGCTGAAAAGTTTAATCGGGGCGGTTTTTCCAATCGCAACGGGCGTGCTGTACCTGTTCGTGACCAAACAGTTTTTTGTGGCTCGCACCTGGAAGAGGCTTCATCCCATCAGCGGATTTTTTGTTGCTCTCCTTGTGGCCTCTCCCTGGCACATTCTCACCACGCTGCGCAATCCGCCTTATTTTTCTCTTGCGCTTCACGGCGGGCCAGGCGAATACCACGGCTTTCTTTGGTTTTATTTGATCAACGAACAGGTCCTTCGATTTTTAAATCTGCGCTATCCGCGCGATTACAATACGGTTCCCCGGATTTGGTTCTGGCTCCTTCATTTTCTTTGGCTGTTTCCCTGGAGCGTGTACTTCCCAGCCGTCGCCAAGCTTTCATTCAAACCCGTCGACCGAGCGGGCCGGACGCGGCTGCTGGCGATTTGCTGGATTGGATTTATCATGGTGTTCTTTACGCTTTCCACGACGCAGGAATATTATTCAATGCCCTGCTACCCGGCGATGGCGTTGCTTCTTGGGTCAGCGATGGCCGCTGATAATGACTGGATTCGCCGGGGAACTCGCGTGCTTTCGGTGATAGCCGCCTGCGCTGGACTCACCTGCATCACGATTTTTTTCCTAGTACGCAACGTTCCGGCGCCCGGCGACATTTCGTCCGCGCTCAGCCATCATCCCAGCGCATACACGCTCTCGCTTGGCCACATGCTGGATCTGACTTTTGACTCCTTTGCGTATCTGCGCCTGCCACTGCTGGTCGCGGCAGTTGCGCTGTTGGGAGGAGCACTGGCAACGGTGCGATGGGCCGGTCTGCGTGCATTTCTGGCGGCAGCGCTGATGATGGTTTTGTTCTGCCACGCGGCTCGCTTGGCCATGGTTGTATTCGATCCCTTTCTGTCGTCGCGGCCGTTGGCAGAGGTGATCGCAAAATCTCCAGAGGGAACGCTAATCATCGACCGAAACCTTTGGAGTTTGTCTTCCTTAACATTTTATTTGGATCGCAGCGCGTTAATCCTGAATGGCCGGTACAACAACCTGGAATATGGCTCCTACGCTCCTGGCGCTCCAGAAGTGTTTATCGACGATGCGCGCTTCAAGACCCTGTGGGACGGGCCGCAACGCTTTTACCTTGTCACTTACCAGGCAAGTCTCGCACATTTCGGAGACTTGGTCGGGCGGGATAATCTAAACACCGTGGCCTCTGGAGGCGGCAAGCTTGTGCTTACCAATCATCCGTTGGAGCATGCGGCCAGATGCAGGGTAACAATCCATTTGTCCGCAAGCATCAGGATCCGGGGGGCTCTGTGGACTACGATGCCGTTGCCCGAAGCGCGCTAGCCGCGTGGATTGACTCCGGGAT
>Ga0209773_10000012_pt1 | contig 56501 bp, 50 predicted proteins | sample BogFormECP14_OM1_FD_188244 | JGI IMG/M metagenome (GOLD analysis project Ga0209773, IMG submission 188244) | Bog forest soil microbial communities from Calvert Island, British Columbia, Canada - ECP14_OM1 (SPAdes) (version 2) | ecosystem: Environmental > Aquatic > Freshwater > Wetlands > Bog ... | reverse complement strand
TCGAGTGATACTCTTTCTCGATCAGCAAGAGGTCGTCGCCCACTTCCTGGACTTTTCCAAAGGGCCCGAGGGGATCGATTCCGATGGAGTTCCGCGGTACTTCGTACTTTACTTGCCCTTTGGCATCCATGAGCTTTTGCACGGTATTTAGATTTGCGTAGAACAATCCCGCGCGCCGCGATGCGCTCAGGTTTTGCCAGAAGCCTTGCAATGTCCACTCTGCCTCTCCTCGCGCATTCTGCCCAGTCAGCGTATTCTCGGCGCTCACCACGATCGTGTTAGCTCCTCGCGGCACCACGTATTCAAATGTCGTAACACGCGCCGGATACTCTTCCGACCACTCCACCGCGCCTTTAGCATTGATCAACCGCAAATGTTTCGCATTCCCCACGCCCCGCGCATTATTCTCAAGCAAAGCAATCGAACCGTTCGCTAACTCTTCCGGATGACAGAGCCCTGCCTGCTGAAAACACTCATTCTTGACGCTCCATAGCCGCGTGCCGCTCTCAGCGTCCACTTTATGTAAATTTCCCCCATCGACCACATACAGGCGCTTGCCATCGTCGCTAAGCTTTATCGCGCCTCCGCCAATCCCTGGCAGCTTCATCCGCCACCGCAATTGACCGTCCTCGCCAATTGCGTAAATCCCATTCCCCTGGAGGTACAGAATCCCGTCCCGGAATTGCATCCCCATGTCATGCGTGGGAATGTCGAAACTCCAAATTTCTTTGCCGGTCTCATCAAACCTGGTCAGAATTCCGTTTTCATTGGCGGCATACAGCGACGCTCCCGCAACCAATCCGTTTGTTCCCTCTGGATACATCCAAACCGCCGCCCCGTTGCTCGACAATGCCAAAATCCCTTTGCGCACCAGCCCGATGTATTCTCGTGACCCATCCTCAGAAGCGCCCACCCAACTCAAATAGTCCTGATTCGAATTCCAGAACAGCTTGCTCGATCCCACTTCCGCCAGGCCTCCTTCATGCATGCTGGGAGTCGGTGGCTTGTATCGCGGGTCATCGGCCGGCAAATCTTTTTCCGTCACGGGCCGCGTCTGCGGCCGATCATCCTTGCAGGGCGTTCCCAGCGAAAACAGTTCACACCGGGACGCCCACCCATCCTGCTCTGTTGCCTCGCGATCCTCTGCCGTGGCGTGCACAATGAAATGATTGTCCACAAAATAGCTGCGCAGGCCGGTCACGCCGTATTCGAGAGGCCGCCCCGTTAAAACGAAATCCTCGCGGACGTCCTTCGAGACGCGCTGGTAGGTATAGCGGTACGCCGCGCCCTTCCATCTATCACCGTCACGCAGATCCCTCATGAAGCAGGCCGCTTTCTGGAACATGTCTGCGAAGGAGTCCGGATAGTGCATATCCTGCGCGTCATAGCCGACGTTCGGATCTCTGCCAAATTTGTTGCTTTTGTCCGCGCGGCTCGTGTAATTCGCGATGCAGCGCTCGATTTGTCCAAATTCCTCCGCGGGAGTCACGCCGCCATCCGTCGCCGAGGCTGTGTGAGCCACCGAAGACGTCCGCACGATTCCTGTTTCATCTGCAAAAAAGCTGACCGTCCCATCCGGCGAATGGACTCTCGGTAGAGCCGTCAGTGAAAACTGCGCGTAGGGCGCTGACCCCGTCACGCGATATTCCACCCGGTAGCCGCCGAGTTCCCGCCCATCCGCCATCCCTGCTTGCAAACAGCCGGGAATCGATTTATCAATCTCCGCAAGCGTTTCCGGGAAACCTCCTCTTTGCTTCGCTTTGTAGCGCAGCAAACAGCTCTCCGCGCGGTACATCAGATACGGGCCGCCCTTCGCCAATTCGTGCCCCAGGGTGTACTGCTTGGCGTCGTAATTTTTCCATCCGCCGACGGCAGGATTAATACCCAGCGTCCAAAGTCCTCCAACTGCCATCGCGACTATTGAAAAACTTCGTTGCTTGGCCTCGCTTAGCGCCACAATCGCCAGAACCACGCAACTTGTAAGAAATCCGGCTAGCACCCAGAACTCCGGTTCCTTCAGCGCTCCCCCTGCGATCACAAAAATGGTCCCTATCAACACGTTGACGTCAAAAAACGTTACTCCACCCAACGTCAAAAGGCCCACGAAACCCACGCCCACGGCTGCCGAGGTCGCAAATCGGCTCGTCCTCGGGATACTTGCCAGGATCAATACCGCAGTGAGAGACGCCAACATCAGCACTGCGCGCAAGCCTTCGTATCGCGCTCCGTTGCCGCTGATTCGGTGAAATACAAAAGGCAAGCGCGCCAGGTAAAACACCACGGCGAGCGTTCCCGCAAACAATGTTTTCTGCGGCGTTGTAGCGGAGCCTTCTTCCATTTTTTTCTCGATTTCAACGTGAGGCCCCAGAGCCCTGGCACGTTTATGCGTGTACCAGCAGGAGACCCCTGCAACCACCAGCCCAGCCACAAAAGTGAAAATGAATTCTTCCAGCCGAACTCGCACTACCAGCGAGGCGTCCACCAAATCCTTGGAAGATGGCCTAAAGCCTCGCTACGTCCGTGAGCAATACCAAATCCGGCAAGATATTGCCGAAATTCTCGCGCGGGCAGACGCCCTACCGATTCTCAGTACGGCCTCGGAAGACGAGAACTTAGGCTATGACGAAAACGGCATTCCCGAAACCTACGACAAGAAGCATCAGGATTCTTGATTCCTCAGCGCTGCTCGCGATTCTTCTCCGAGAGCCCAAATTTTCACGATTTCAAAGACTGATCGATGCTGTGTCTACTTCACCGCCACATCATCCTTAATCTTTTCGTACTGCGCCTCGGTCAAAATTCTCTTGCTGACCAATTGGTGCGCGTCCTTATAGGGCCGCCCCGCTATGATTCGCTTTGCCTCGCGCTTGCTGATCCCCGGCAAGCCGGTCAGGTCGTCCTCGCCAGCCTCATTCAGGTCCAGTGTTTTCTTGGTGCCTTTATCCCAGCCTTCTTTCGCGCCCTCAACCGCCGCCTTCACGGCGCGCCCAGCTTCTTCGACTACTGGCTTCGCATCCGCCGCGGCTTTCGCGGCTTCGTCGTGAATCTTCCTCTCACGCTCCGCGGAATCGTCACTGCAACCCGCTACCGCCCAAGCCGCCGCTAACGTCAGTCCAAGTCCCAATGCTCCCAAGGATCGCCGCATGTTCATCGAGTCTCTCCTGCTTCTACCTATCTTCTATGTTCCTCCCCTCTCTGTATATCCACAATTTCTGGTACTTCCATTTTTCTCTTTGCCTCGCACCATCCCGACTTCGTTACTTCTCCTTTTTCAAAAATGTGCCCTTCTCTAAATCCTTAAAGGCCTGCTGCAACTGTTCCTGCGTATTCATGACAATCGGTCCATACCAGGCCACTGGCTCTTCCAGTGGTTTCCCTGATACCAGCAGGAACCGTATCCCCTCGTCGCCCGCCTGCACCACCACCTCATCTCCTCGGTCAAACAAAACCAGCGAGCGGTTGTCCGCCGCCACGGGAGGCGCCGTATCGAGCCATCCGACCGCTTCTGTCGGCACCGAGAGCGGTTCCGACGCATTACAAAACTTCCCCGATCCGGCAAAAACATACGCAAACGCATGCCGCGTAGTCCCCACAGGCAAAGTCTTCCTTCGTCCTGGTGGCACCGACACATCCAAATAAGTAGGCTCCGCGGCAATCCCATCCACCGGGCCCGTCTTGCCCCAAAAATTCCCGCACACCACGCGCACATGCGTCCCGTCATCATCCTTGATCTCCGGGATCTCTCCCGACTTCACTTCCTGGTAGCGCGGCGAAGTCATTTTCAGCGACGCAGGCAAATTCGCCCACAACTGAAACCCATGCATCAGCCCGGCGTGGTCCCCCTTGGGCATCTCCTGATGAATAATCCCGCTTCCCGCAGTCATCCACTGCACATCGCCTGAAGCAATCTCTCCATGATTTCCCATGCTGTCGCCGTGCTCTACAGTCCCCGCCAGAACATAAGTAATAGTCTCGATCCCCCGGTGCGGATGCCAAGGAAATCCAGCCAAATAATCCTCCGGCACATCATTCCGAAAATCATCGAGCAAAAGAAACGGATCGAAGTCGTTAGTATTTCCAAACCCAAAAGCTCGCCGCAAATGAACCCCGGCCCCCTCGGTAGTTGGTTTCGCCTTCACCAGCCTCTTCACCGGACGTATCGACATGTAATCCTCCGTAGGGGCACGGCATGCCGTGCCCGTCTTCTCTTACCTAGTTTCCTAAGGGACTGAGCCCTTTTGCGCGGCCCAAACTCCAACCGCTCAACTATCCCCATAAACCGGCACACTCGCCCCAGTGATCAACGCAGCCCCATCCCCGCATAAAAACAAAATCACCCGAGCAATCTCCTCCGGCTTGGGCCACATCGCAAAATCCGCACCAGGCATGGCCTTCCGATTCGCCTCCGTATCAATAATGCTCGGCAAAACCGAATTCGCCCGCACCCCGGTCCCCTTCAAATCCGCCGCCAACGAATCGATCATAGCCACAGCCCCGGCTTTCGACGCCGCATAAGCCGCCGCTCCGGCTCCATGATCCACAGCCGCCTTGGCGGCCACATTCACAATCGCCCCGCTCTTTTGCTTCACCATCACCCGCGCCGCTGCCCGCGCCAGCAAAAAACCTGCCCGCAAATTCAAACTCACCATCCGCTCAAAAACGCCAATCTCCATCTCCCAGAATTTTATTCCCCCGGCGTAGCCACCAACGGTATTCACCAGGCTGTCCAGCCGGCCATGCCGCGCCACAATTCCATCCATCAGCGTTCCAATTGCCGCCTCATCCGTAACATCCACGCTGCGCCCCTCAACCGCCCCGGCATTTCCCGCCGCAGCACTCTTCAATCCATCCATTTCGGCCTGCATCCGATACGTCACAATCACGCGCGCGCCCCCAGCCAAAAACGCCAAACTCACGGCCCGCCCCAAACCGCCAGTCCCGCCCGTCACCAACACCACTTGACCCGTCATCCCATTTTCTCCTCACGTCTTCGATGTCCCACACGCCGATTTGGGTCACAGTTTCTTCCTCGCGAAAACTCCTCCCAGTCGCAAATCTTGGCACACCCGCACCAATCGCTCAAGCGCTCGCGCCCTCATTCCAGCGTGTGTTGGGATGTCCACTCCAAAAGGAAAACGAAGCCGTTCAGCCAGCCTTCATAAACTCATAACCAGAGCAAGAGCACTAAATCCTCTTCTCTGTGCTCTCCGCGCTCTCTGTGTAAATCTTTTGCTTAGTCTTTGCTTTGGCTTAAGCGTTCGCGAAACGCGCCTGATGAAATTCCTTCAGCGCATTGTTAGCTGACACTATGTTTTCCAGTTCCGCCACGACCTGCCCCATCTTCGCAGCCGGTATCGCACAATAAAACTCATCGTCGCCCAATCCGGTATACACGCGATTGCCGATGCAACCGAGACTGTGCGAAGCATGCCCGCTCTTCAAAACCTGCGGCAGCACAGCGCAAGTGGGCCTCATCATCATCGGTTCGGAGGCAACTCCCGCTCTCGCCATCGCTTCCGTCAGCAGCATCAAATGTTTTGCATCGCCCCGGATCAAAACAATCTGCGGCTCGAAAGGTGCTTTCTTTAAAGGAGAATACGCGACGTACGCCAAAGACTGTTCGCGATGTGGAATCTGCGGGATCTCTGCTTCCTGCAAATAGTTCAAAGAAATCATCTGCCCGATCATCCCCTGCAGTTCCTTGGACTTCTCAGCTCCCAGCTTCACTCCATGCGTGTAAGCTCCAACCGGGCAATTCTGATGGTCTTCGCCCGTCGTATAAAACGTCTCACCATCCGTCGCCAATTTCCAATACGAACAACCCGCCGGCCCAGCCTTCTTCACGCGTGACATCCCCGCAGGTGCCTCCCCCAAAAAAGCGATAGCGATCGCCGCATGCTTAAGTCCCAAAAGCCTGTCCAGATTATTTCCCAAGTCCGAATGATCCAAGACATCCCCCTTTGGTTGAAAACAAGACGAATTATAAGTCACGTGCAGCGCAATCGAAGCGGTTCCTAAGGCGTCTTCGCTGGAGGAACAGCCTCCGACCAATGGACGTCCCGAAACTGCCACTGCCCATTCTGCAATTCTGTCACAGCCGTAAAGTAACCGCTCGACGTGCCCCGATGTCCATCCGCATATTCCTGGACCTCATCGTAGGAAGCGGCCATCACTGCCAGGTCTGGCGCCAGAACGTCCACCCGCAAGTCATTTCCCCAATACAATTCGATGTGGTTGTAAATATGCGCGACGTCAGGAAGGGCCTGCGCCGCTGCCTGCCCGCTCGGGAACGCCACCTTACCGTTCACGGCCATGAAAAAAGACGGGCTTCCAGAGAAATGTTTCCCCCAAGCCATTGGCCCATCTTGGGTTACGTCTTGCGCCACATTAGCAGCAAACCGCCGAACGCCTTCTTCGGCTGTAGCGCGCTGTGCAGGCGTGAAATGTTGGAATGTGTCAACGACTACTCCTCGGCATCCAAACAAGGCAACCGCCGGCACGAGCAATAGTAAGCTCCGAGGACGCATAAACTCACCTCCGTCTGACAATGGCTTCCACTATGTTCTTTAGAATGAACACTTACGCGAAACCCAGGCGGAGGGGTCAAATCTCCAGAATCACCGGCAAAATCAACGGCCGCTTCGACGTCTGCTTACTAATGTACCGCTTCAAATCCACGCGAATCTTTTCCTTGATGACGCCCCAATCCGATTTCTCTTCCGCGTTGGATTGCTCCACCGTCTTCATAATCACTTCGCGCGCCCCCGCGATCAGCTCCTGCCCGTTGTCGCTGAACATTCCGCGTGTAACGATCTCCGGATGTGATTCCATTTTGCCCGTGTGCTTATCAATGGCAATGATCGGCACCACGATGCCGTCCTCGGACAGATGCTTGCGGTCCCGAATCACCACATCTTCGATCTCTTCCAGCGACCCGGAATCCACGCAAACGCGACCGGCAGTCACTGGATCGCGCCGACGCACGCCGTCCGCCGTGAACTCAATGCATTTGCCGTTTTCCAGAAGGAGGATTTCGCCCGAAACACAGCCCAACTGATGCGCCAGCGCCGCGTGCCGGAAAAGATGCCGATACTCGCCATGAACCGGAATGAAATATTTCGGCTTCACCAGGTTCAGAATTAATTTTTGTTCTTCCTGGCTGGCGTGCCCGGAAACGTGAATCGTTCCCGCGGAATTATCATAATAAACAAGCGCGCGCCGCCGGAACATGTGGTCCAGCATCCGGAAAATGGCTTTCTCATTCCCCGGAATGATGCGCGCGGAAAGTATCACGCTGTCGTTTTCATCCACCGTGACGAAGCGGTGGTTGTCCACGGCGATGCGCGAAAGGGAAGACATCGGCTCGGCCTGGCTGCCGCTTGCCAGAATGACGATGCGCTTAGGATCGAAGTTGCGAATGTCCTGCGGACGCACGACCATGCCATCGGGAATGCGCAGATAACTCATGGAATGCGCGATCTCGACGTTGTCCACCATGCTGCGTCCCACAAAAGCGACTTTGCGCCCCACGCGTCCAGCGACATCGATGATTTGCTGGATGCGGTGTATGGAGGACGCAAAGCAAGAAACGATGACGCGCTTCGGCGCCGAACGGCACAACTCTTCGATGCGCGGCACGATGGCGCGCTCTGAGGGAGTGAAGCCAGGACGCTCGACGTTGGTCGAGTCGCTGAACAGCGCCAGCACGCCTTCGCTGCCGTAGCGCGCGAAAGTGTGCAGATCGAAAGGCGCGCCGTCGACTGGCGTCTGGTCGATCTTGAAGTCGCCGGTGTGAATAATGACGCCAACCGGAGTGCGCACTGCCAATGCGACGCAATCGATGGTGCTGTGCGTGACGGCGATAAATTCGATCTCGTACGGGCCGATTTCGACGAGCCGGCCCGGAAGCACTTCGCGCAGCGTCGTAGAGCCGAGCAGGCCAGCTTCTTCGAGACGCTTCTTGACGAGCGCCAGCGTGAAGCGCGTGCCGTAAACCGGAACGTTCAGGTCGCGCAAAATATAAGCGAGCGCGCCGATGTGATCTTCGTGGCCGTGCGTGAGAACGATCGCGCGAACGTGCTGGCGATTCTGTTTCAGGTAGGTGATGTCCGGAATTACGAGGTCAACGCCGAGCAATTCGGATTCCGGAAACATCATGCCCGCGTCGATGACGAGGATGTCGTCACCGAGACGCAGGACCATCATGTTCATTCCGAATTCGCCGAGGCCGCCGAGGGGGATTGCTGTGAGGGCTTCCGTTGACTTACTCAAAAAAGGTCATCTCCATTGTGTGCATGGGAATCGTATCATAGTGGCAAGTTGCACGCGTTGCAGCGGCCTCTTGCGGACGATGGGCGAGCGTGCCGGTGCTTATTGGCAACTGAAGTTAAGGACCGCTGTTAACGATCGCTGGGGCTGAAAAGATGCGCAACGAAAACGAGAAGTACGGCGCCCAACGTGGCGGCTGCGAGCATGTACCAGAAGCCCGTACCGGGAATATTGAGCTTCGTGAAAATCCAGCCACCAATGAACGAGCCGACGATTCCAAGAATGATATCGGCGATGCAGCCGAAACCGCGGCCGCGCGAGATTTTCCCGGCGAGCCAGCCGGCAATCAGGCCGATAATGATCCAGTACCAAAAGCCGGTGGGCAGCACGATCGCGAAGCCTTTTGTATCAAACAGCGCGCTCAACAACATGGCAGACATGCAGCCTCCAAAAAACGCTTGTGCAATTTAACTAGGCTAATAATTTCGACCAGTCTAACAGATGTAGCGAGGAGGCGCGCAGCGGACATTTGGCTCCGAAAGAAAGTTTGCGGTGCGACCAATTTATATCGGGTTCGTTGCGGGTAGATCGCACGCAGGTCGCGCGAGCGTCACCCTGCGGCGGGCTGCTGTTGGGTCATGCAGTGCAGTGTGCCGAGCCCGAGAACCAAGTCGCGGCAAGCGATGCCCACGACTTCCCGATCAGGGAAGAGATTGGCCAGCGTGTCGAGTGCGACGCGGTCGTTCGGATCGTTGAATGTGGGAACGATGACGATTTTGTTCGCGATGTAGAAATTGGCGTAGCTGGCCGGGAGGCGCTGGCCGTCGAAATAGACCGGCGCGGGCATGGGAAGCGTATCGACGCGCAGAGGACAGCCGTCCTGGTCTTTCATGTTTTTAAGCAGCGCGAGATTTTCCTGGAGAGGAGTGAAGTTGGCGTCGTCTGCGTCTTGCTCGACAACGGTGACAACCGTCGTGGGGTTCACGAATCTCGCGAGGTCGTCGACGTGGCCGTGAGTGTCGTCGCCGGCGATTCCGTTCTTGAGCCAGAGCACATTCGTTACGCCCAAATAGTCTTTGAAGACTGCGGCATAGTCTTCGCGCGCGAAGCCGGGATTGCGTTCCTGCGTTTTGCTTAAGAGGCATTCTTCGGTGGTTAGCAAGGTGCCGCGGCCATTGACGTCGATGCTGCCGCCTTCCAGTACGACGCGCTTTCCGTTGTGCGCAGGCTGCCAGAGGCGGTGCTTTAGCTTTTTGTTGGCCGCGGAAACTACCGCGGCGTCTTTTTTGTGGTTGGCGTATTTCGCCCAGCCGTTGAAGCGCCAATTTGTGTAGGCGACTTCGCCGGCGGAATTCTTGACGCAGATCGGGCCGGAGTCACGCATCCAGCCGCGATCGGTGGGAATGCGGAAGAAATCGACGGCGGCAAGATTCACGCCCGACTTTTTGAGGATGGTGCGGACCCGGGATTCGGCTTCGCGATTTTGTACCAGCAGATAGACGCGCTCCACTTGCGAGAGGTGGCGGACGATTTCAGCGAACGCCCAGGGAATTGGAGCGAATTTCCCGGGCCAGTCCGTTAGTTCGTGCGGCCAGCCTAGCCACGTGGCTTCGTGAGCGTCCCATTCGGCTGGCATGTAGAAGCCGAGCGTGCTTGGCGTGGATTCGTTTTTCGCTTTAGGCATGAGTTTGCGTAGGGCTGAATGTTTTTCTCAACACAGAGGTCACAGAGACCGCACCGAAGAGAAAATCATTCGCCTAGCCAGCGGTTCAGGATTGGCGAATAGGCGTCGATGCGGCGGTCACGGAGGAAGGGCCAGTTGCGGCGGGTTTCTTCGCTTTGCGCGGGGTCGCATTCGACGACAAGGATTTCTTCTTTATCGCTCGAAGCTTCGGAGAGGATGCGGCCGAACGGATCGGCCACGAAAGAGTTGCCCCAGAATTCCAGGCCTGCGTCGCCTTTTTCGGGCTTGCCTTCGTAGCCGACGCGATTGACTACCGCGACGTAAACGCCGTTGGCGATGGCATGAGCGCGCTGGATGGTGCGCCAGGCATCGAGTTGCGCCGCGCCGAACTGGGCTTTTTCGTGCGGATGCCAGCCGATGCTGGTGGGATAGAAAATCACCTGCGCGCCTTGCATCGCCGTGAGGCGCGAGCCTTCCGGATACCATTGATCCCAGCAAATCTGGACGCCGATGCGGCCGTAGGCGGTATCGAAATTTGGGAAGCCGAGGTCGCCGGGCGTGAAATAAAACTTTTCGTAGTAGAGAGGATCGTCGGGGATATGCATTTTGCGGTATTTGCCGAGGATGGAGCCGTCGGCGTCGAGGACGGCGACAGTGTTGTGATAGACGCCCGCGGCGCGGCGCTCGAAGAGAGAAGCAACGACGACGACTTTTTTCTCTTTGGCAACTTGCGCGAGCGCTTCGGTGGAAGGGCCGGGAATGGATTCGGCGAGATTAAAGAGATCGGGATCTTCGGTGCGGCAGAAATATTCGCCGCGGAAAAGTTCATCCATGCAGATTATTTGCGCGCCGCGGGCGGCGGCTTCGCGGATTTTCTCGATGGCGTGCGAAAGATTCTCTTCGGGATTCGGCGTGCTGCGCAGCTGCAAAAGACCGATTGTGAATTTCTTTGTCATAAAATTTAGTTTATCATGCTCGTAGAAAGTTTTTTTGCGGCGTTTTGTTCTTTCCTTCTGGGCGCATTTGTAATATCAATCTTTACGAAATTACTTTTTTACGGCAGGGTGTGAACGCCGGAGACAAGGAAGCGAAAGAAGTTGAGGAGATAAGATGGCAAAACGGCGGGAAAAGACGGTCACGGGACGCGTACTGCACGATCCGGTAAAGGATAAGCTGCGGCCGATGTTTCCGATCGATCTGTCGAAATGCCGCACCATCGATGAACTGGTCCGCGCAATGGGAAACACGGCCTTCACTGGCCGGCAGATTGGCGACGCCGCGGATGTTCTGGAGACGATGGCGCGCGACAAAGATTGCTTTGTCGTAATGACACTATCCGGCGCGCTCACCGTCGCGAAAATGGGTTTCGTTTTTTGCGATTTGATTGAAAGCGGCGTGGTGAAGGCGATTGTTTCTACTGGCGCGCTGATGGCGCATGGGCTTGTGGAAGCGACCGGGCACTCGCATTTCCGCTACGACCCGAAGATGGACGACACAGAATTGTTCGAAGCGGGCTACAACCGCGTTTACGATTCGCTGGAGCCGGAAACGAATCTCGATCATGTCGAACACATGATGCAGCACGTGCTGAACAATTGGGACGCGGAGGACGTGGTGTGCAGCTGGAAGCTGCATCGCACGATCGGAGAAACGCTGTCCAAGCAGGGCGCGGGGCGGGGAATTCTGAAATCGGCTTACGAACACAATGTGCCGGTTTTTGTGCCTGCGTTTAGCGACTCGGAATTGGGAATTGATTTTGCGCTGCACAAGATCGCTCGGCAGCGGGCAAAGCGGCCGCTGCTGCGGTTCGACCCGTTCGAAGATTTTGAGAAGTTCGCGGATACGATGCTGGCGACCAAACGGATGGGAATTTTAACGATTGGCGGCGGCGTCCCGCGGAACTGGTCGCAGCAATTTGGGGTTTATGCGGAATTGCTGGCGCGGCGCGGGTATCGAAAGATTCCGTTGAAGAGATACAACTATGGAGTCCGGATTTGCCCGGAGCCGGTTCATTGGGGCGGGCTGAGCGGGAGCACGTATACGGAAGCGGTGTCGTGGGGGAAATTCGTTCCCATCGAAGAAGGCGGGAAGTTCGCGGAAGTGTTTGATGACGCGACGGTGGCTTTGCCGCTGATCGCTGGCGCCGTGCTGAACCGCATCGGATACTTCAAGCACGAGAAATAAAGAGGGAAAAAGACTTTACACGGAGTTCACAGAGGACACGGAGTTCGCAGAGAAGAGGATTTGGACTCGCGGGTGACGCGTGATCTTTAAGCAGTTTTATTTGAATTGTTTGGCGCATGCTTCTTACTTGATTGGGGATGAGGGGACGGAGATTGCGGCTGTAGTTGATCCGCAGCGGGATATTGAGCGTTACCTCGAGTTTGCCGGCGAACACAAACTAAAAATCAAGCATGTGATTTTGACGCATCTGCACGCCGATTTTGTGGCGGGGCATCTCGAATTGCGCGACCGAGTTGGGGCGGCGATTTATCTTGGTGCGAAAGCGCAAGCGGAATATCGATTTACGCCGCTTGTGGACGGCAGCGCGATCGAATTTGGGCGCGCGCGATTGAAGGCGCTGGAGACGCCTGGCCACACGCCGGAATCGATTTCGATACTTGTTTACGACCTGGACGGGAGCGAGAGCGAGCCTTACGCGGTTTTGACGGGCGATACGCTTTTCGTTGGCGATGTCGGGCGGCCGGACCTTCGCGCGGCGCTTGGTTGGTCCGCCGCGGATCTTGGCGGCTTGCTTTTCGATTCCTTGCAAACCAAGTTGCTTCCGTTGCCGGACGCGAGTCTTGTTTATCCTGCGCACGGGGCGGGATCGCTTTGCGGAAAAGCAATCAGCAAAGAGACATTTTCAACCATTGGCGAGCAGAGGCGAGTGAACTATGCGCTGCAGCCGATGACGAAGAAGGCGTTCATAGAGATCGTGACCGCTGACCAGCCGGACGCGCCGCCTTATTTCACATACGATGCGGTTTTGAACAGCAAGGAGCGGCCTACGCTTTCGGAGGCGCTGGAGCGGGAGCTTAAGCCGCTGGATCTCGATGCGGTGCTGGCGTTGCAGGCGAAAGGTGCGCAGATACTCGACACGCGGGAGCCGGAAGAGTTTGGCGCGGCGCACCTGAGAGGCGGCATCAACGTCGGACTCGGCGGGCAGTACGCGACGTGGGCGGGAACCGTGCTCGACCGCACGCATCCGATTGTGATTATCGCGGCGCCTGACCGGGAGGGCGAATCGGCGGTGCGGCTTGGACGCATCGGGTTCGATCATGTCGCGGGGTTTTTGAAGAATGGGCTGCAGAGCCTGGAATCGCGGCCAGAGTTGATTGCGTTTACGGAGCGCGTGGCCGCGCAGTTCGCCGCGGAATTGCTGGCGTCGAGTGAGGCGCCGCTGATCGTGGACGTGCGCGCGGCGAGAGAACGCGAGGGGAAATACATCGCGGGGAGTTTGAGTATTCCGCTGAATCATCTTTCGGATCGGGCTGATGAATTGCCGCGAGGGCGGCATTTGCTGGTGCATTGCGCAGGTGGATACCGATCCTCGATTGCCGCGAGCATTTTGCAAAAGATCGGGTTTGAGCAGGTTGGCGAGATTGCCGGTGGGATAGCGGCTTGGGAAGCGGCTAAATTGCCGATGAGTGTGGGCAGGGAATAAGCGCACGGAAAAAACAAGAGAAGTAAAAAGAATTACGCAGAGGGCCGCAGAGGACACAGAGTTCGAAGAGAAGAGTGTTAAGATTCGCGGGCGGCAGGCTCCAGATGGGAGCGCTCGAGGATTGGGATTTGCAAACGCTCGACGGCAATGATGCGCCTTACGCAGTTCCTTAAGAGCGGCGGTTGCGGATTCGCGGCAGACGCGCAGGCCATGGCGATTTCTTTGCGAGATAACGCATTTTCCCGCGAGGCATACTCCCTCTCATGTATGGCGCAGCTGCTGCTTCTGTCTCTACTATGCGCATGAAACGGACCAGAAAGGGCTGTTGAGCAAGGAGGTCGCGAGTCATGCCGTTGATAAATATTGTGATCGTTTTAATTGTGGTGGGCGTATTGCTTTGGCTGATCAACCGGTACATACCGATGCAGGGAACGATCAAGTCCATTCTGAACGCGGTGGTGGCTATCGTGGTTGTCTTGTGGCTTTTGAATGTGTTTGGACTTTTCAGCTCGTTTTTGCACATTCGCGTTGGTTGACGTAAAAGGACGCGTGCTTTGACAGCGCCGCGCTAGCTGCGCGGATTAGGGCCAGCGAGCAAGCCGCCATCGAGAACCAGCGTTTGGCCGGTCATGAACGAGGCGCGGTCTGAGCACATCCAGAGGACGCCTTCGGCGACTTCCATGGGCTTTCCAAAGCGGCCGATGGGATGAAGGCCGATGGCGAAATCGTGCGTGGGTTGTCCCTCGCCGAAAATGCGGTCGCCCATGGGCGTCACAATGACCGCGGGACAAACGGCGTTGACGCGAATTCCTTTGGCCGCGGATTCCAATGCGGCGGCTTTGGTCAGGCCGATCACGCCATGCTTGCTTGCACCATAAGTGGCTGCTCCCGCGGAACCCATTAGGCCGGCGACGGAAGCCATGTTGACGATGGCGCCGCCACCACCGTGCTTCAGCATCTGCTTGATTTCGTACTTCAGGCAGAGCCAGACGCCTTTGAGATTGATGGCGATGGTGCGATCCCAGTCTTCCTCGGGCTGGTCGACGATAGGAGTCCAATTGCCTTCGATGCCGGCATTATTGAAGGCAATGTCCACGCGGCCAAATTTGGCGACGGTTTTTTCTACTAGCGATTGAACTTCAGCGGCTTGTGACACCTCCATTTTGACAAACAGGCCTTCACCGCCCTCGGCGCGGACCATTTCGAGGGTTTCCTGGCCTTCGGCCTCGCGGCGGCCAGAGAAGACGACCTTGGCTCCTTCGCGCGCGAAGAGGATACAGGTGTCGCGGCCGATGCCGGAGGTGCCGCCTGTCACGAGCGCAACTTTATTTTGCAAATCTCCAGTCATTCCGTCTCCTTGAGAGTGAAAGCACACAGTGAATGGGCGCGAACAGCCGCGGGGTGCGCGCAAGAGTAGCAGGCAAGCGTGGTTGCGTCAAAATTCGCACAGGCCACGGAGAATAGGGCGATGGGGGCGGCGATAGCAAATTTTGAGGAGTTCGGGATAGTATTTCCGGCACGGGACGGAGGAAACGTGGCTAAGACCGGGGCGACGAAGGCGGAGTCGGTATATGGCGTGAGTCCGGGCGTGGCGATGATGCAGAAGTGGATCGCCGGGTTAAAGGAGAAGACGGGGCGGACGCTTGGGGAGTGGATCACGTTTATTCAGAAAGAAGGGCCGAAGGGTGAGAAAGCGCGGAAAGAGTGGCTGAAGACGAAGCACAAGCTGGGGACAAATAGCGCATGGTTTTTGTGGGAGCGAGCCGAGGGGCACGGGGATGAAGAGGATTCGCTGGAGAGATATTTGGAAACGGCGGTACTGTATGTCGATGCGCAGTATTCGGGGGCGAAGGAAAAGTTGCGGCCGATTTATGATGAGTTGCTGAGGCTGGGGAAGTCTATGGGCGAGGATGTGATGGCGTGTCCTTGCAAGACGATGGTGCCGTTTTATCGGAAGCATGTTTTTGCGCAGATTAAGCCGACTACGAATACGCGGGTGGATTTAGGGTTCGCGTTGGCGAAGTACAAAGGGAAATTGCCGGAGAGGATGATTGACACCGGCGGGTTGGAGAAGAAGGATCGGATTACGCATCGGATCGAAATTAAGCTAGTAGACGAAATCGATGCTGAGGTTGCGAAGTGGTTGAAGACGGCTTATGAAGTAGATATGTAAGGATTCGTTTTTGGGGTTGGAAAGTCTCCGTACCATTCGCTAATGGCCACTCCACTGGAAGTCCTGCAAGGTTTTGAACGGAGAATCGCCGATAGCGCAGACCTAGAAAATCCACGGTTGGAACTGCTGCCTCCGTTGACCGCGGGCGAGGTCGAGCGGTTAAAAAGCCAAATTCCATGTCCGATTCCGGAAGAAGCGGCGGAGTTGTTTCGATACGCACGAGGCTTCAAGATTCGGAACCCTCTTCTGCACGGAGCGCACCGTGAGCTCTCGAAAGTGGACCTTTCCGGCTTGGACGCTGAGTTTGGTCTTAAACAGATTTTTCCTCACGCTCTATCTATGGCTGACGATGGCTGCGGAAACTATTGGGTGGTCGATCTCACCAATAATTCCACATCTTGGGGGCCAATCTTTTACGCTTGCCACGATGCTCCTGTTGTCGTCTATCAGACTGAAAGCTTGGCCCATTTCATTGAGCACGTGTTGAAGGGGGGCGTCGATTTGACACCGAATCATAACGAGCTGGATGCTGTGCATGAGGAACTAGCAACTCGAATTTGGCGAGAAAACCCTGGAGCCTTAGATTTTGAAGAGTGCTCGAGGTCCGAGGACCCGGATCTAAAGGCGTTCGCCATGTCGCTTGACGCGAGCTATCAATTTACCGACCTGCGAACAGCGAAGTTGGGCGATGGATTCTCTTGGGGAAGATACGGGCCATGGACCGTGAACAAGAGATTCGGTGGAAAAAGAATTTTTGCCTATCAGAAGAAAACACGGCGGCAAAAGTTTAAACAACTGTGGAAACGATGATTTTAGTCGTCTTCGCCGATCAGGATGGCGGCGCCGAGGACTGTGGTCCAGAGGCCGCGTTTGTCGCCTACCGCGGATTGTGTGACGTTCATGGTGCGGACGATTTTGTTGGAGATGCGGTAGACCTCTTTTTTCTCGTCGAAGGACAAATCCGGATCAAATTCCACGTTTAGAGTTGTGGCCAGCATTTCTGCGGCGAGTTCTTCGGCGTATTCGCCGGCGACTTCTTCGGTTTCGCCGAAGGAGTGGTGCTCGGAGAGATAGCCGTACATCTGTTTATCGCTGGGAAGCGCGAGGCCGATGCTTGCGGCGATCAGACGATGCGCTTCTTTCGTGGAATTTTCGCTGATGACCGTGAAGGCCACTTGGCCGGGCTTGATGTGCTTCAAACCTTCGCTGCGGGAAATCAATTTACAGCCGGGCGGAAAGATCGAAGAGACGCGCACGATATTGCATGCGGCGATGCCTGCATTGCGCAGGGCGAGCTCGAAGCTCGAAAGTCTTTCGCGATGTTTACCGACGCCTTTGGTGAGGAAAATCTTCTTAGCGACGAACGCCATGGTGCCGGGTTATGGTGCCTCCGTGAGTGAAGTAACGCGAAAAAATTTCCGCTGTGGAAAAATAACAAGTATGTATTGCAGTGTCAAACGAATTCGGGACTTGTTGCGGCTGGCGCGTGGGAAAGGTGAACAAAATGCGACAAATCGCAGCGCGGGGCTTATTCACTCGCCAGCGACATACTGTAAAAGCTTGCCGAGTGGTTTGCAGAGCGCGAGGATCCGTCCCAAATCCTCGGCGTCAAAATCAGGGCCGGCGTTCATGGCATCAGGGCCCTTACGGCTGACCTGGATGACGCCCACGACCTTGTCACCGGAAAGAATTGGGGCGCTAACCATTTTTTGGATGAGCTCGGAGCTCTCACCGGCAATTTTGACGCCTTCAAACACCGTGGCGTGGCGGACGCTGGCGAAATTATTGATGATGTCGGGGCGGCTTTCACGGGCGGTGCGGGCGGCGACCGAGGAGGTGCTGGAAAGAGGGATGAAACCGACCTGCTTAAGCGATTCCGGGACCAGGAAATGGAGATGCCGCCAGCGGGTGGAGACGCCCATCAGGGCGACTTCATCCGGTTTTACGCCGATAGATTTGGCGATGCGGTGAGCGATGTCGGCCAAAGAAACCTGGGCCATGGCAGCAGCGTCGGTTGCGAGAGCGGCGGCGAGACGTTCCAGTTCAGAGACAAGGCTTATGCTTGCGGTCATGGGATACTTGTTGGGCACGGTCAGGCTGCTCGGCGGGAGGGCCGGGCGGATACCATCCGTTATCGATTCATTAGAGCGAGAAACGGCGCGAGCCGCAATGAATTTTCGAGTGCCGCGTGCCTGACGCGGAACCGCTGCAGAAAATCAGGCACTGGTACAGTTTCGGTACCAGCGCCAAAATTCGGCTGACTTGCATCGCTCTTTTCATGTGCCTATACTGAATGAGCCGCGGAACCTGGCCGCTCTTCATCAGTTTTCGCGGTGGAGAGGGAATGTCCGCTACGGCAACCCGGCCTGAAACCGATTATCTCCTTCGCAAACTGCATTCTTTAACCGGCATTATCCCCGTTGGTGCGTTTTTAGCCGAGCATTTCTGGTCCAACAGCTACGCGCTGGTAAGCCGGGCGCAATACGATGCGAAATCCCAGGAATTGCAGAGCATTCCGTTTCGGATTCTGGTGGAGTGGATGTGCATTTTTCTGCCGATGCTGTTTCACGGGGGGTATGGGATTTATATCGGGCTGCGTGGGAAGGCGAACGTGTCGGCTTACCCTTGGGTGGGGAACTGGCTCTACACGGCGCAGCGATACACGGGGCTGATCGCGTTTGTGTATATCATCTGGCATTTGTATACGGAGCGCTGGTTGACGCACGGGAAGTCGACCTATGCGGACGTTGAAGGCCTATTGCAGAATCCGTATGCGCTGGCGTTCATGTTTGTTGGTGTGGTGGCCTCGTCATTTCACCTGGGTGTAGGAATTTGGAATTTTCTCTGTAAGTGGGGCTTGGCGGCGACGGTTCGGGCGCAGAGGGCTGCGGGAGCGCTGGGAGCGGTCGTGGGATTCACTTTTAGCGCTGTGGGCGTGTTGATTGTCGTGAGTTTTTGGTTGAACTGGCATCCTTTCGACTTCTACTTAAAATGAGGCAGCCGAAAATCATCGTAGTAGGCGGTGGTCTGGCCGGACTGATGGCGACGATTCGCGTCGCGGAGGCAGGTGTGCCGGTGGATTTGTTTTCCATCGTGCCGGTGAAGCGATCGCATTCGGTGTGCGCGCAGGGCGGGATCAACGCAGCGAAGAATCAGAAGGGCGAAGGCGACACCACCTGGAAACATTTTGACGACACGATTTACGGCGGCGATTTTCTGGCGAATCAGTTGTTGGTGAAGAAAATGTGCGAGGCGGCGCCGGGGATTATCGATTTGCTGGACCGCATGGGGGTGATGTTCAACCGTACGCCCGAGGGATTGCTGGATTACCGGCGATTTGGCGGCACGCTCTATCACCGAACTGCATTTGCTGGAGCTACAACGGGGCAGCAGTTGCTCTATGCGCTGGATGAGCAGGTGCGGCGGCACGAATCCGAAGATCGCGTGAAAAAGTACGAAGGGCAGACGTTTTTGTCGGCGGTCATTGACGAAAGCGGCGTGTGCCGCGGCATTTGTGCCATGGACCTGCGGTCCATGGAGGTGAAAACGTATCCCGCGGATGCTGTAATCTTCTGCACGGGTGGCGTTGGCGCGATTTTTGGACGGTCGACAAACTCCGTGGTGTGCACGGGTTCGGCGCAGTCGGCGCTTTTTCAGCAGGGCGTGGACTACGCGAACGGCGAGTTCATCCAGGTACATCCGACAGCGATTCCTGGCGAAGACAAGCTGCGGTTGATGAGCGAATCGGCGCGCGGCGAAGGCGGGCGCGTTTGGGTGCCGAAGAATCCCGCGGACACGCGGGAGGCCCGCAGTATTCCCGAAGGAGAACGGTTTTATTTTCTGGAGGAGTGGTATCCGAAGTACGGAAACCTGGTGCCGCGCGATATCGCGACGCGCGCGATTCACCGGATTGTTTATCAGGAAAAACTTGGGATCCGCGGACAAGCGGCGGTCTATCTGGATGTCACGCATATTCCGAAGGAAACGCTGGATCGCAAGCTCGAAGGCATTCTGGAGATTTACGAAAAGTTTCTTGGCGTCGACCCGCGCGTGGAGCCCATGAAGGTTTTTCCGGCGATGCATTACACCATGGGCGGAATCTGGGTGAACGCAGAAGACCAGGCAACGAATGTGCCCGGGATCTATGCGGCGGGCGAATGCGAATACCAGTATCACGGCGCGAACCGGCTGGGAGCGAACTCGCTGGTGTCGTGCATTTTTGGAGGAGGGCTTGCAGGGCCTGCGGCCGTGAAATACGCGCGCAGTTTGGAAAAGGGTGCTGAGTCGGCGGCTTCGAGTGTTTACGAAAATGAGCGAAAGCGGCAAGAAGAAAAGAATCAGGCGCTGATTTCGCCCGACGGCACTGAAAATCCCGTGACCATTTGGCGCGAGCTCGGCGAGGTGATGACCGAGCATGTCACCGTGACACGGATTAATAAGGGTTTGGAGGCCGCCGACGTCGAGATTCGAGAGCTTCAGGAGCGCTACGGCCGGATTAATTTGAGCGACCGGACCCGGTGGTCCAACCAGACACTGAATTTCGCGCGCGAGTTGGGGAACATGCTTATTTTGGCGCGAGTGATTACTCTGGGCGCGCTGCAACGGAATGAATCGCGCGGGGCTCATTACAAGCCGGATTTTCCCGAACGCGATGACGCGAACTGGCTGAAAACCACGCGCGCCAAGTGGGTGCGTGGCGACATTGAGTTGAGCTATGAGCCGGTGGACATTTCGCAGATTCCGCCGCGCGCACGGCGGTACGACGCGGCGAAGTAAAGGAACAGCGGGAGGGGCAAGCCCCTCCCCTACGAACTTGCGGCCGTATCGTGCGGCGGGTTGCTGAGGAGTTATGGCTGAAACGAAACAGGTGATTGTTCGGATTAAACGGCAGGTGAGTCCTGCGGGGACGCAGTACTGGGAAGAGTTTGCGCTTCCGTGGCGTCCCGCGATGAACGTGATTATCTGCCTGCGCGATATTGCGGAAAATCCCCTGACACGCGAGGGCAAGAAGACCACGCCAATCAGCTACGATTCGAACTGCCTGGAGGAAGTTTGCGGCTCCTGCGCGATGTTGATCAACGGGCGCGCTCGTATGGCGTGTTCGGCGCTGGTGGACAAGCTGGAGCAGCCGATTCGACTCGAACCTTTTTCGAAGTTTCCAGTGGTTCGCGACCTTGCGGTGGACCGCCAGTTCATGTTCGAGAGCCTGAAGCGCGTCAAGGGCTGGATTCCCATCGACGGAACGTATAACCTCGGCGAAGGCCCGCGTATGGCTCCCGAGTTGCAGGAGAAAGCCTATCCGCTGTCGCGCTGCATTTCCTGCGGGAGTTGCCTCGAGGTTTGTCCTCAGGTGAATGACAACAACCAATTCATCGGCGCGGCGATTGTCAGCCAGGTCCGTCTTTTCAATATGCATCCCACGGGCGCAATGCACGCAAAAGAACGCCTTCAGGCGTTGATGGAGCCCGGCGGCATCCAGGATTGCGCGAATGCGCAAAATTGCGTAAAAGCTTGCCCGAAAGACATTCCGCTAACCGAGTCTCTCGCCGAAATGAACCGCCAGGCTTGGAAACAAGCACTAGTCGGCTGGCTAATAGGGTAGAATCTCGCGGCAACCTTTCCTTTGGAGGAATACATGCGTCTTGTCCGCGTCTCGCTGTTTGCCTGTTTGCTCGCTGCCGGTTTTCTGTTGACTCAAGTCGCGACGGGCGACGACATCGCCGACCGCGCTAAGAAACTGCATTTTTCTTCGATCGTGCTCGATACTCACGACGATACCACGCAGCGCTTTTTCTCGAAGACCTTCGACATCGGCAAGCGCAACCCCGACGGGCACATTGACATCCCGCGCATGCGTGAAGGCGGCATGAACGCCATTTTCTTCTCTATCTGGATCGACGGGCGCATTATGGGGCCTCCGGCAGTGCAGAAGGCGCTGGATCAAATCGACGCGGTCCACGAGAACGTCATCAAGTATTCAAAGGATTTCGCTTTTTGCCGGACTGCGGAAGAGGTTCGCCACGCGCACGCCCAAGGCAAAATCGCTGCACTGATTGGCGTCGAGGGCGGGCACATGATCGGGAACGACATTCGCGTGCTGCGCATGTTCGGCGATCTGGGCGTCCGTTACATGACGCTGTCCCATTTTTATAACGATGAGTGGGCTGACTCTTCGACGGATAAGCCTGTTCATAACGGGCTGACGGATTTCGGCAAGGATGTCGTGCGGGAGATGAACCGGCAGGGAATCATGGTGGACATCTCGCACGTCTCCGACAAGACGTTTTACGATGCGCTGGAAGTCAGCAAAGCGCCGCTGATCGCGTCGCACTCCTCCTGCCGCGCGCTTTGCAATCACGTGCGAGACATGTCTGACGACATGATCAAGGCGCTGGCAGCAAAAGGCGGCGTCATCCAGATCAATTACGAAAAGAGTTTCATCGATCAGGCCTACAAGGACGCTCAGGACAAATTCTCTGGCGGCGTAGTGGCCATGATGGACACACTCAAGAAAGAGTGCGGCGACAATGAAGAGTGCGTGAACAAAAAGATGACGGAGATGGCGGACAAAGCTACCGCTGAAGGAAAGTTGCCGCATGTGAGCTGGGAACGAATCATTGACCACATCGATCATGCCGTAAAACTGGTGGGACCGGACCATGTAGGCTTGGGTTCCGATTTTGATGGCGCGAACATGCCGGAAGGCATGGACGACTGCACGCATTTGCCGCAGATTACCGAGGCGCTGATGCGCAAGGGCTACAAGGACGAGGACATCCGCAAAATCCTGGGCGGAAACCTGCTGCGCGTGATGGAAGCAAACGAGCGCGTCAGCAAAGAGATGCAAGCCGCACAGTAGCGAAGTGGAGCCGATTAAAATGTGGCGGATGTTTCTTGCGGCGGTGATGTGTGTCGCCGCAGGAATGTTCCTGGTGGGAATGATGGCGGCGGACGGAATCTCGGAGCGGACAAAGAAACTTCACTTCTCGTCGCTGGTGATTGACACCCACGACGACACCACGCAGCGTTTTCTGGATGACGACTTCGACCTGGGCGCGCGGAACGCTCTGGGCAGTATTGATATTCCGCGCATGAAGGAAGGCGGCCTCGGCGCCATCTTTTTTTCGGTTTGGATCCCCAGCAAGATCAAAGGGCCAGAGGCGGTGGGTAAGGCTCTCCAGCAGATCAACGCTGTGCATGAACAAGTCGGCAAGCACTCAGGCGATATGATACTCGTGACGACATCGGATGGCATTCGAGAGGCTCACAAACAAGGCAGAATCGCCGCTCTTATCGGCATAGAGGGCGGGCACATGATCAATAGTGACCTCGGCGTGCTGCGCAAGTTCGCTGGGCTTGGCGCGCGATACATGACATTGACCCACACCGGAAACACGGAGTGGGCGGACGCTTCGACTGACAAACCGGCGCATAACGGGCTTTCTCCATTCGGCAAAGACGTTGTGCGTGAGATGAATCGCCTTGGAATGATTGTGGATATTTCGCACGTCAGTGATAAAACACTTGCCGATGTTCTGGAAACGAGCAAAGCACCGGTATTCGCTTCACACTCCTCGTGCAGGGCGATTTGCGATGCCGCTCGCAACATGACAGACGACATGATGCGCGCGCTGGCCGCGAAAGGCGGAGTCATTCAAATCAACTACCATATCGGATTCCTGAGCCAGGAATTTCGCAATGCGGAGAAAGCTCATCCAGAGCGGGATAAGGCCATTGCGCAGGAGGTCCAGAAGCGGTGCGGGGAAAAAGAGGGATGCCAGTTGATCCAGGGCGACATTATTACGCGGGAGTATGTCCTGCGCGGCGACCTGCCTCGCGTGGAATGGACCAAAATCATCGAGCACATTGACCACGCTGTCAAAGTAGCTGGAATCGACCACGTAGGGCTGGGCTCTGATTTCGATGGCGCGAACATGCCCTTTGGCATGGAAGACGCCACAAAGCTCCCCCAGATTACGAACGCATTGCTCGAAAAAGGTTACTCCGAAGGTGACGTAAAGAAGATTCTCGGCGAGAATACGTTAAGATTGATGGCGGATGTCGAGCGAGTGAGCCGCGAACTTACTGCGGCGAAATAGGTCTCTTTCGCGCAATTCACAATCAGCAAGCTGAATTTTACTCGGAGAGGGAAGTGCAATGCATAAATCTGGATGGATGAAGATTGTGGCGCTACTAATCCTCGGAGCAGGACTGTGCACCGAAGCACGCTCGCAAGCGACGGCGGCTCAAACGCCAGCCGCGCCTAAAACAGGAACAACAAGCGCGCCAGCGCACAAAACCGCGCCGACCAGCCCCTACGATCGCTCCCTGCTGAGGCCTGCGATGCTTGTTGCCAAAGCGCCGGCTTCGTATCAGGTGAAGTTCACGACCACGAAGGGCGACTTTGTGATCAGCGTGACGCGAGCTTGGGCTCCGCTAGGCGCGGACCGCTTCTACAATCTCGTGCGCCATCATTTTTATGACAACACGACTTTTTTCCGCGTCCTTCGCGGATTTGTCGTGCAGTGGGGCATCAGCGCCTATCCTCCCGTTACCGCAGCTTGGGAGCACGCACCCATAAAGGATGATCCAGTTGTGCAGAGCAATCAGCGCGGGTACTTGACCTACGCGATGGGCGGTGCCAATACACGAACTACGCAAGTCTTCGTCAATCTGGTCGATAACAAGCGACTGGATGGGATGGGATTCTCCGCTTTCGGGCAAGTCACCGAAGGCATGGAGGTGGTTGAAGCCCTTTACGCCGGCTATGGCGAGGGTGCGCCGGACGGCCAAGGTCCGGAACAGGACAAGATCGAAAAGCTGGGCAAGTCCTACCTGGATAAGAACTTCGCGCAGCTCGATTCCATCAAAACGACGACCCTGATTCTGCCGCCAGGAGCTGCCCCGACGGCAAAGCCGGCTACCAAGGCACCCACGGGCACGCCGCCTTCGCCGAAGACCACGCCGGCGTCGCAAAAACAGCCCTAAAAATATTTGTTTTGAACTGATTACTTTTTTGAATGCTGTGCATCCAATGTTTGTGCGAGTCTTCTTTTTGACTTAAGGAAGGCCGCGAGGTATTCTCAAGCTTGATGATGACTTCCTGCCAGATGATGTGTTGTCCCTGTGCGCGCAAGGCTGCGTGTCGCATGACGCCCATCTCTGGCCAGAGGAGTTTCCGGACTTAGCAGCAGCTTAAGTTTAAGTTCCGAAGCCCACGTCGCCAGAGTTACAGGCAACGTGGGTTTTTTGTTTTTGGGCACAGTCGATGGGAACAGGTGCTTCAAACATGGGCGAAGTTAAAGAAACGAAAACACAACGCGTCGAGCGACTCAAGCTCGAAAAAAATGCCTGGGAGCATTTCGACGAGATCCGCGAGTTCGCGCGCAAAGGTTTCGATTCCATTCCCCCGGAGTGGAAGAACATGTATTTCCGCACCTGGGGCGTGTACACGCAGGGCGATGGTGCCGGCGTTGTCGGCGGAACGGGCGGAGAGGGCAAGGCGACACCTTATTTCATGGTGCGTATTCGCATCCCCAATGGATTGCTGCGCAGCGAGCAGGTGCGGGCGGTTGCGGATATCGCGGAGAAACATGCACGCGGAGTCGCCGATATTACCGTGCGCCAGAATTTTCAGCTGCACTGGGTGACCATCGAATCGCTTCCCGAAGTGCTGGAGACGCTTTGGCGCGCGGGCTTAACCACCACGGGCGCATGCGGGGACGTCGCGCGCAACATCACAGGCTGCCCAGTTGCGGGCCTGGATGCTCACGAAATTGTGGATGCCTCGCCGCTGGCGTTGGCTATCGATCGCGAACTGGGAGGCGCCGCGGAGTTCTACAACTTGCCGCGCAAGTTTAAGATTTCCATCACTGGCTGCAGAAGCTGGTGCTCATATCCGGAAATCAATGATGTTGCGCTGACCGCGACGCGCAGGAAGAGACGTGGCGCTACCGAGATTGGCTTCACGCTGCGCGTGGGCGGCGGCCTTTCGACCGATCCGCACATCGCCGTGCCGCTGAACGTCTTCATTCAGTGGGATCAAGTCGTGCCCGTCGCCCGCGGCGTCGCAGAAATCTTCCGTGCCAGCGAAACGCTCCGCCAAAGCAGAGAAAAAGCCCGCCTCAAGTTCCTGTTCCTCCAGCAGGGCTGGACAGCAGAGAGCTTCCTCGACGCGTTGCAGCGCCAGATTGGATTTACTCTCGATCCCGCCGAGCCGGAAGACGTTCCCGCCGATATTCACCGTGACCACGTCGGTATCCACCCCCAAAAACAGCCCGGGCTAGCCTACGTAGGCGCCTCCGTGTTGCGTGGCCGCATCACGCCTCTGCAATTGCGCACAGCCGCCAACCTCGCCGATCGTTACGCTGATGGCCACGTTCGCACGACCACCATGCAGAACCTGCTGATCGTCAACGTGCCTCAACGGGACACGGCCGCAGTCGCCCATGAGCTTGAAGTTGCTGCCCTGCCGGTGCAGGTCTCGGTGTTCGCTCGCGGAACCGTGGCCTGCACGGGCTCTGAATTCTGCAAACTGGCGCTGACAGAAACCAAAGGCTTCGCCAAGTGGCTCACGCACGAACTCGAAGAGCGCCTCCCCGATTTCGAGGAGCAGCTCCGGCTTAACATCACCGGTTGCCCAAACAGCTGCGGACAGCACTGGATCGCCGACATCGGCATCGAAGGCAAAAAAATCAAAGTGGATGGCCGCATGGTGGACGCCTATTACTTCTGCATTGGCGGAGGCGTCGGCCAGTTTGCCTCCATTGCTCGGCCGGTTGGCTATCGTTGCGCAGCCACAGACGTTCCCGATGCGATTGAGCGCGTGCTCACGACGTTCAACGCGCGGCGCGAGCCCGCAGAGAATCTGCGACAGTTTTTCGCGCGCCACTCGAACGAAGAGATTCGATCGGTTCTCGCCGGGGATTACGTCGAACCGGTGGAGCGCGATCTCGCTCTCGGGCCGGTTCCTCAAGGAGTCGAGGGCTGAGCCATGAGTCTCTTTCCTATTTTCGTGAAGCTCGAAGGACGCTTGATCGTGGTGATTGGCGGCGGAGCCATTGCGGAAGGTAAGATTCCCAGTGTCCTCAGCGCGGGCGCGCGTATTCGCCTGGTCGCGCCATCCATCACGCCTCAAATCGCCGAATGGGTGCGCTTCGGCAAAATCGATTGGCTGCCGAAGGAGTTTGCCTCCGCGGATTTAGACGGAGCGTTTCTGGTGATCGCGGCGACCTCCGCCCCCGGCGTAAACGAAGCCGTCTTCCGCGAAGCGGAAAAGGGCGGAATTCTCTGCAACGCCGTGGATGACATCGAGCACTGCCATTTCTACTACGGAGCCGTTGTCCAGCGTGGCGATTTGCAGATTGCGATCTCCACGAACGGCAAGAGTCCGGCGCTGGCGCAACGCCTGCGTCAGGAGTTCGAAACGCAATTCGGTCCGGAGTACGAAGCATGGCTGCAATGGCTGGGCGCAGCGCGCGAAGCATTGCGCGCGACCGGGCCTGGCTCGGAATCGGCGAAAAAGCTGCTGCACGAACTAGCGAGCCGCCCGATGTTCGAGGAATTCGTTCGGCAGACATTCGAACGGCCCGGCCGCCGAGGAGCTGCGTGATGGGCAAAGTCTATCTAATTGGCGCGGGCCCCGGTGATCCAGAACTCCTGACGCTCAAAGCAGCGCGCCTGCTGGCGCAGGCAAACGTCGTTCTGCACGACGCTCTGGTCAGCAGGGAAGTGTTGGCAAAAGTCTCGTCCAGCGCGGAAGTAATCGACGTCGGCAAACGCTACGGCAAAAAACTCCTTACGCAGGATGAAATCAACGCGCTACTCCTCACCTACGCCGCTTCGCACGAAATCGTAGTGCGCTTGAAAGGCGGCGACCCCTCGATCTTCGGGCGAGCGGGGGAAGAACTCGAAGCCCTACGCAACGCCCATGTCGAATTTGAAGTCGTTCCCGGCGTGACCGCGGCCTTGGCGGCAGCAGCAGCCTCGGGCATCTCCCTGACGGATCGTAGAGTCGCCTCGCAGGTGTTGCTGACAACCTTCTCCCGCGGCCTGGATGCGAACGCGATGGATTGGGGCTGCCTGACGCCCGCGACCACGCTGGCTCTCTACATGCCTGGCCCAGATTACGAGGAAGTCTCGCGCCGCCTCGCCGACGCCGGCCTGCCAGCCGATTTGCCGTGTGTCATCGTTTCCGGCGCTTCCGGGTCGCAGCAGCAGGTTTGCTGGAGTACCGTCGGCGCTCTTGCCACGGAAGAAAAATTGCCCGCTCCGGCGTTAATGATCGTAGGACGCGTGGCCTCGCAACAAGTCCGTGAAATTGGCGACTCCTTCTGGCGCGGCGCACACACAGATTCACCGTCTCAAACAGTTTCCGTCAGTTAGTCAGGAGAAAAAAGATATGAGCGGACAAGAAAGTGCCGTGCAGGAAAAGAAACCGTGGCGTCTGTCGCTGGATACTTGGGCGGTAGTGGTGGCATTGCTAGCCGCGCTACTTGTTCGCGCCGGTGTCTTCAAGCATATCCCGTGGTGATCGCTGTGCAGCCAAAACGAGAAGGGGAGAACAAATCAAAATGGCAGATGTAGTCGTAGTTCCTCAAGTTCAACCGGTTCAACCGGCATTGCGCTTTCTGCGAATTATTCCCGGCGTCCTTTTGCTCGGTGCCATCGGCTACGCTGGAAAGCTGCTCGAGCAAAACGTCGGGACCTACGCGAAAGCGCATCATTGGGTCTTCCCGAATATTGAGTACGTGCTTTGGGCTATTCTGCTTGGCCTCTTAATCTCCAATACCATCGGCGTGCCAGAACTTTTCCGCAGCGGCGTCGCCACCTACGAATTCTGGCTGAAAACAGGCATCGTCCTGCTCGGCTCGCGCTTCCTGCTCGGCGACATTCTGAAGCTCGGCGGAGTCAGCCTTCTGCTCGTAGCCATTGAGATCGTAGGCGCCATCGCATTCATGACTCTCCTCGGCCGCCTCTTCAAGCTGAAGCCAAAATTGACTACGCTCCTAGCGGTCGGCTCCGCCGTCTGCGGCGTAAGCGCCATCATCGCCACGAAAGGCGCCATCGATGCTGACGACGAAGACTCCTCCTTCTCCATCGCCGCCATTCTCGCGCTAGGCGCTCTCGCACTCTTCACTTTCCCGTTGATCGGCCATTTCTTCCACCTGGGTGACCGCGCCTACGGCATATGGGCAGGCCTCGCGGTGGACAACACCGCCGAAGCCACCGCTGCAGGCGCTCTCTACTCCGACGCCGCCGGGAAACTCGCCGTCCTCGTAAAGTCCACGCGAAACGCCATGATCGGCTTCGTCGTGCTCGCCTACGCCATCTACTGGGCCAGCCAGGGCCAAGCAAAAACGGTCGGCAACAAGGCAGCCTTTCTCTGGCAAAAGTTTCCCAAGTTCGTCCTCGGCTTCCTGCTCATCTCGGTGCTGGCCACCTACCAGTTTTTCAGCAAGGACCAGGTCGGCTCGCTCGCCAATCTTTCGCGCTGGGCATTTCTTCTGACGTTCGCAGGCGTCGGCCTGCGCACAAACTTCCGAGACATGCGCAAGCAAGGCCTCCGCCCGTTCGCGGTAGGCGCTATCGGCGAAATCGTGATCGCCGTATTCACGTTGGGTTTGGTGGTAGGAGCCGAGAAGCTTTTCGGCTTTTGACCAGCCAGCGCACAAAACAAAGGCCGAGGGAATCATCCGGCCCCCGAATGGCTCCCTTGCCCCTGTTTTTTTTGGTTCCTTACAGCCTGAGAGCATTCACAAACTCTGAACTAGTTAGCAAAAATACAGCCGTCTATTTTTCGTGGGTCAGTTCCCCGACTATCACTTCAATGGGCTTGTCACCTGCGTTCACGTCGGCGTGCATCGTATTGGGCGGATTGGCAGGCAGCCAATAGGCCTTTCCCGTTTCCCAAACGTGTGACTCGCTAGCCCCGCCCTGGTCCACAATCTTCATCGTGCCTCCGCTTAGAGCGATAATCACGAGCGGGTGGTCGTGCCGGTGCATAGTCAACGGCGCATTGGGCAGGACAACGGACTTCCACACCTTTACGTCATCATTTTCAAACTGCGGGAATCGTTGTGTCTGGGTCGCTGACTGCTGCGAACGCACCCCAAGGAGCGCTCCGAACAGCATCGCGCCCGACAATCCGGCAATGAGAAATAGTTTCAATTGAAATTTCATGCTTGCCTCCGGTGGGATGCTAGCACGCCGCGGATTTTATCGGCCAGAGCACAAGACAAAAGAACGCGGAAATCATTCGATCCCGAACGACTCCCGCGCCCCTGTTTTTCCTTCGCTGAACTCTACAACCCGAGAACGTTCACCAATTCCCGCACCGACGCCGACGATTTCTGCAAAGCCGCGTTCTCTTCGGCGGTCAGCTTGATCTGAATAATCTCTTCAACTCCGCTTGAACCGAGTTTCACCGGCACGCCGACAAACAGCCCCTTGATGCCGTACTCCCCATCCAGATACACGGCGCATGGCAGAATCTTCTTCTTGTCCTTCAAAATGGCTTCCACCATTTCGACGGCCGCAGCCGACGGAGCGTAGTAAGCCGAGCCGGTCTTCAAAAGGTTGACGATTTCAGCGCCGCCCTTGCGCGTACGTTCCACAATCGCGTCAATGCGTTCCTTCGGCAGTAAATCAGGGAGGGGAATACCCGCCACGGTCGAATACCGCGGCAAAGGCACCATATCGTCGCCATGCCCGCCCAGCACAAACGAATGCACGTTCTCCACGCTCACTTTGCATTCCGCCGCCACAAACGAGCTCATGCGCGCCGAATCCAGCACTCCCGCCATTCCCAGTACGCGATTTTTCGGGAAGCCACTCACCTTGAACGCCGCCTGCGCCATCGCATCCAAAGGATTCGTCACCACGATAATGATGCAGTTCGGCGAGTGCTTCACAATCTGCTCCACCACCGCCTTCACCACATCGTAGTTCGCCTTGAGCAAGTCGTCGCGCGACATCCCCGGCTTCCGGGGAAATCCCGCCGTGATGACGACGACGTCACTGCCCGCAGTGCCGCTGTAGTCGCCGGTCGCCGTCGAGAGGCCCGCCGCCCGCGAATCGGTCCGCGTAATCGGCCCGGACTCCAGCATGTCCAGAGCCTTGCCCGCCGGCGGCCCATCCAAAATATCCGTCAACACCACATCCGCCAGCTCTAGATCCACAATCCGCTGCGCCGTAGTCGATCCCACAAACCCGCCGCCCACCACCGTTACTTTTTTTCTGCTCATCCGTCCCCTCGTTTCGTTGGAATCTCTCTACGCAACCTCAGCGTACTCTGCGTCTCTGCGTTAGATTTGCTTTTCTTTGAAGTGCCACACTGGAAGTTAGCGCGCGACAGCCTGCCCCTGCATGTTCTCAATAATTGCATCCGCAAACGCCGCAGTGCCGACTTTAGTCGCCCCAGGCATCAGCCGCTCCAGGTCATACGTCACGCGTTTCTGTTGAATCGTCCGCGCAATCCCATCCTCAATCAGCTGCCCCGCTTCCTTCCACCCAAGAAACTCAAGCATCATCGCCCCAGACAGCATCACCGAACTCGGATTGATCACATCCTTGTCCGCATATTTCGGCGCAGTCCCATGCGTAGCCTCGAAAACTCCAAATCCATCGCCAATGTTCGACCCTGGCGCCATCCCAAGCCCGCCCACCTGCGCCGCACAAGCATCCGACAGGTAATCCCCGTTCAAATTCGGCGTAGCCAAAACGCTGTACTCATCCGCCCGCAAAAGCACTTGCTGAAACACCGAATCCGCAATCCGGTCGTTAATCATCAACTTCTTCTTCCACTGCCCCTTACCATGCGTGGCCTCAATGGAATCCAGCGTTTGCTTCACCTCTTCGCAAACCGATTTCACAAATGCCTCGGTAGCCTGCTCCAGCCCCGGCTCGATCATCGCCGCATTCTGCTCGACGCTTAGCCCCGGATTCTTATCCAGATTGTCTAGAATCCAGCTCTCGCGTTCCGTAACGGTCTCCGCCCGGAAGTCTTCCCGCGCCAAATCGTATCCCCAGTCCCGAAACGCCCCCTCCGTAAATTTCTGAATGTTTCCCTTGTGCACCAGCGTCACGCTCTTCCGCCCATGCTTCAAGGCATACTTGATCGCCCGCCGCACTAACCGCTTCGTGCCCGTAGGCGAAATCGGCTTGATCCCCACACCGGAATCCCACCGAATCTGCTTCTTCCCATCCTTCAGCATCTCGTGGTTCAAAAACTCCAGCAGTTTCTTCACTTCCGGAGTCCCAGACTTCCACTCGATCCCCATATAAACGTCTTCCGTATTCTCGCGGAAGATAACAATGTCCATTTTCTCGGGCTGTTTCACAGGCGACGGAACTCCCGCAAAATAACGCACCGGCCTCTCGCAGGAATACAAATCCAAAATCTGCCGCAACGCCACATTCAAAGAACGAATCCCGCCGCCCACAGGCGTAGTCAGCGGACCCTTGATAGCCACCCGAAAATCGCGAATCGCATCAACAGTCTCATTCGGCAGCCACTCTTTAAACGCATTGAACGCCCTTTCCCCCGCAAACACTTCAAACCACGCCACACTCCGCTTCCCGCCATAAGCATGCTCCACGGCCGCGTCAAACACCCGCCGCGATGCCTTCCAGATGTCCCTCCCCGTCCCGTCGCCCTCGATAAACGGAATAATCGGCGTATCCGGCACTTGCAACTCGCCCCCGCTATACCCGATCGCTCTGCCACCAGCAGGAACCGCCTGTCCGTTGTAGGAACTCTTCATGAATAAAACCCCCTGATAATTTTCGTGCTGCTCCCGCTGAAACTCTGTCGCGGAAGGTCACCGCACCTGCAAATTTCCGCACACACTCGCGAACCACAAAACATACCACAACGCACGCCAACTTCGAAATGAGCCTAAATCGCTCACCAAAATGGCCGGATGGACCCGTCTTTGCTGTTCCAATTTGAAATGCTTTCGCGATATATACTTATCCAACGGGCCAGCGCGGAAAGCTACAGCGTGCGGCGGAGGAAAAAGCGAAATGATGCTTGATTGGAATGAATACCAGAAACAACTCGGCGCAAGAATTGGTGAGCTGGCAAAGCTCAGCCCGGACACCGTCCGCGGGTATCAGGCGCTGAGCGCTGCCAACTCCAAAACGGGCAAGCTGGATGAGAAGACCCGCCAGTTGATATCGCTGGCCGTCGCTGTCACGACTCGTTGCGATGGCTGCATTGTCTTCCACACCGACGCTGCACTGAAGGCTGGCGCCTCGAAAGAAGAAATCTCAGAAGCACTGGGCGTCGCGGTTGCAATGAACGCCGGTGCCGCGCTCGTTTACTCGAGCCGCGTGCTGGATGCAGTCGCCGCGAAAGAGTCCCACGGATAAAACAATCAGGGCAGTCTGCCAGGCGTTTTCCTTGGCGACTGCCCCGCAAGATTTCCGGCAAGACTGCTTGCCCCCGCCAAAATCAATTCTAGAACTGGTTCCACAAGTACTGGTTGTAAACCTCGTGGTGATACTGCACCTCGGGCGCCTTCACAAATGTCCCCAGCAGCCTCGAGCAGCGGTCCGCCGAAGCCTGCTTCAAGTCCGCATAGCGCCCCTTCACATCCGCGCCAAGCAGTTTGGTCGTCCAATCCGACTTCTTGAAATCCTCAAGCGCGGTGTAAATGTTGTCGGGCAGATAGCGTTCCGCCTGCCGCAGGTTCTTGATTTTCGCTGTCTCCCCGTCAAGCCCCGTCTTGAAAATCGAGTACATCACCATATAGGGATTCGCGTCCGGCGCCACCGACCGCACTTCCACGCGCATGCTCTTTTCGTTCCCGATAGGGATCCGGATCATCGATCCGCGATCCACTGCCGAAGCCTTAATCTGATTCGGCGCCTCAAAGTGCGGGTCCAGACGCCGATACGCATTCACGCTCGCGTTCAGCAGCAGGCAAACGTCATTGCCATGCGTCAAGATGCGGTCCACAAACGACCACCCCATCTTGCTCAGCTTTTCCTCCCCCTTGGGATCCCAGAAGAGATTTTTTCCGTCTTCGCTGATCGAAACGTTCGTGTGCATGCCGTTGCCGTTCACGCCCACAACCGGCTTCGGCAAAAAGCACGCCGTCGTTCCCATGTGCGTCGCCACCTGGCGACAAATCAATTTGTAAAGCTGAATCTGGTCCGCCGCCTGCACCACTTCGCCGTACCCATAGTTAATCTCGAACTGCGAAGGTGCCACTTCCGGATGATCCTTTTCATTCTGGAAGCCCATCGCCCGCTGCACTTCCGCGGTCGTATCGATGAACGTCCTCAGCGGATCTCCGGGCAGGGAATGGTAGTAGCCGCCCGTATTGACGTACTCAAATTTGCCGTTGTCGTTGTAATGCCGCTCCGCATCCGCGCCATTGAACAAAAATCCTTCAATCTCATTGGCTGCGTTGAGCGTGTAACCATGCTTTTTGTGTAGCTCCGCCGCGAACCCCTTCAGCACGCCGCGAATATCTGCCGCATACGGCGACCCATCCTTATCGATCACCTCGCCGAAGACCAGCACCTTGCCGGAGCCGAAAACATCCGATGGCCCCCAATAAAACGAACCCCAGTCCATCGAAAGCCGCAAATCGCTCTCGCGCTGCGCCGTAAACCCGCGGATCGAAGAGCCGTCAAACGTCAAATTATCCCAGCTCTTCACAAGAAATTTCTTGTCGTAATCCAGCATGTGCAGGCGGCCTTCGAGGTCGCTGAACAGCACTGTCACGGCTTTAATCCGCTTCTCGTCCGTCAGGTATTTGATCCGCTCTTCCTGAATTTTGTGCGCGGCAATGCGGTTCTTACGCTGCTCTTTCGCTTTCAGGTTCAGCTCTTCGAGCTCGTCATAGGAAAGAGTCAGGAAATTACGCAGTTCGGTCGACATGAATCTCCTCGAAATGAGTTGAAATACGGTGGTGCACAAAAATGCGGCCTATGAAGGCGCAGGCCATCGGCCCGTAGCGTATCGCGGCCCTCTCGCGACCGTCAAATCGAAAAATCATTCCGCCTCATCGAAAAATTCAATGAAGCATGCTCTGGCGTGCGGGAGGCTTGCTCCCGCTTTTGCGGTCTACAAAATCTCTCCCCAATCCCGCTAATCGTAATACTCCTGCCCAAGGTGCGTGATCAGTTCCTCGCCCATCATCCACCTCAGCGTGTTCTTCAGCTTCATCGACTGAATAAACAAATCATGCTCCGGGTAAAGTCCCGGCGCCGTCATCGGTGACTTGAAGTAAAAGCTGAGCCACTCCTGAATTCCGCGCATCCCAGCCCGCTGCGCCAAATCCAGGAAAAGCACCAAATCCAGAACGATCGGCGCCGCAAGAATCGAATCCCGGCAAAGAAAATCCACCTTGATCTGCATCGGGTAACCTAGCCAACCGAAAATATCAATGTTGTCCCAACCCTCTTTGTTATCACCGCGAGGCGGATAGTAGTTGATGCGCACCTTGTGGTGCATCTTCCCGTAAAGCATCGGATAAAGCTGCGGCTGCAAAATATATTCCAGCACGCTGAGCTTCGATTCTTCTTTCGTCTTGAATGAACCAGGATCCTCAAGCACTTCGCCGTCGCGATTCCCCAAAATGTTCGTCGAAAACCACCCATCGAGCCCCAACATGCGCGCTTTAAATCCAGGCGCAAGAATGGTCTTCATCAACGTCTGCCCAGTCTTAAAATCCTTCCCGCAAATCGGCACGCTGTGTTCCTGCGCCAACGCCTGAATAGCAGGGAAGTCCACCGTCAAATTCGGCGCCCCATTCGCGAACGGCACCCCGCTCGTAATCGCCGCCCACGCATACAGCATCGAAGGCGCAATCGCCGGATGATTCGACTTCATCGCCTCCACAAACTTCTCCGGCGTCGAGTGCACCTCCTCCGCCTTCACAAACACTTCCGTCGACCCGCACCAGCACATCACCAGCCGCGACACCCGCGACGTCTTCCGGTAATTCGCAATGTCTTCCTTAATCTGCAGCGCCAATTCGTACTTATTCTTCCCCTTCTTGACGTTCGGCCCATCGATCATTTTCACGTATTCGTGATCGAACGCCGCCTTCATCGGCTTGATCCCCGATAGAAACGTCTTCACTTTCGCCAGGTCCTGCGGATTCAAAACGCCCGCATTCGCCGCCGATTGATAAGCGTTGTCCTTGAAAATATCCCAGCCGCCGAAGGTCAAATCCTTCAACTCCGCCAGCGGCACGAATTTCTTCACCAGCGGCGAGTTGCCATCAGTCCGTTTGCCCAGCCGAATCGTACCCAGCTGAGTCACCGACCCCACAGGCTGCGCCTTCCCCTTGCGCACCAGTTCCACTCCCGCCATAAACGTTGTGCTGACCGCCCCCATTCCTGGCGTCAAAATCCCAAGTTTCCCCTTCGGCGGCGCAATTTTCCCAGGCTTTTCCATGCAACTCCTCTATCCAATGAATGTGAAAGCAAAATGGGCAGCAGCAGATGCTTCGCCGCGCCACAAACAAACCAGTAATGATGCGCGAACACAGCGGGATTTGCAAATCGGAGAGGGAATTGAAAGTGGAGTGTGGGAGCCTTGCTCCAGCTTTTGAGGCTTTTGCCCTGGCAAAGTCCAACTCAAAGACATGCGGACAGGAAATGAAAAGACCACCGGGATTTTCGCCTCAGCTAACGAGGGAAAGCGCCGGACTCATTAGTTCGCAGAGTTCCTTTTTTGCTTGCGCCTGCCGCGTCCGAGGCAGCTGAATCAGGCCTGTTCGAGCTGCGCGGAACCCCTGCCCGCATCCGCCTATCCGCCCTCTAGTCCCGCGCGATCATCGGCAACAAAAATTCCTGCAATCTCTCGCTCTCCCCCACTGGAAGCCGGTCCAGATGGATCCCCATTCGATTTCCGCCGAGTAAGCGAACCACCGAACCCGCGCCTACAATCGGTCTCATTCGTTGCGACAACTCCATGCTCACCTGCACTAGCGAACCCGCCGGAATGGTTCGGGGAGCCCTCACCAGTATCCCGTTCAGGCTCACGTCGACTGTTTCACACGCGATTTCCTCGAAACCGAACCGCAGCCGCACCTTGGACTGCAGCGGAACGCGCCGCGTCTGGCGTCTTTCGTGATCCGCCCGTCCTTGTGTCGCACGAACGAGCTTTAACAGCCTTTCTTTATTGACGGGCTTGTAAAGGAAAAAACTGGCCCCCGCTTCAAACCCCATCGCCATCGCACTGGGCCTCTGATCATCGCTGAGTAGGATAATAGGCGTCGTACGGTTGGAACCGGTTCGCCGCATTTCCCGCGAAAGCTCGATTCCATCGGGCGATCCCATGTGCAGATCGAAGAAGACCATGTCGAATTTGCCTTCTTCGAGGAAGCGCGCCGCTTGTCCGCTTCTGGTCAGCGTCAATGCATCCACCCCCGCTGCGTACAACACCTTTTGGATCAGTTCACAGCTCGCCGGTTCATCATCCACTATCAGAGCTCGTCGTTGCATGCTATGCCTCCTGGGCCATCCTCCGGCCGCGATCCGGCGCGTAATATGTCTGCTGGAAACTCTCCTTTTTATCTGTCCAGCAGCGAGTGTCAGCTTGATGGCAACAGCAGCGCCCGCGATATCTCGTAGCAGTCAAACTGCACTCCCACTCCGCACTTCCCGCTCGCCACATCGGCTCTTTCCACGCGCACAACATGGCCCGTACATTGCCATTCGATCGAAGGTTCATCTGTTATTTCCTCGGGCATTTTCAAAAGAATCTCCACGGTTTCGCCTTCCCGGGGAGGTACCTCGATTGCGAAGAAGACCCCGCTTTGCGAAAGATTCACCGATTCCGTCTTCTGTTCAGGCGCTTTGGATTTCCAGATGCGCACCCGCAGGGGCGTTTTGAAACTGAGACGCCGCACCAGGCGGCGGTCGGAACTGGTTATTTTCATAATGGTCTCCAGGCATCAGGAAAAGGGACATCGGCGCTGGTGACCTTAGGGGTGCACAAGCATGGCCATCGGCTACGAATTCTAAAAAAAATAATCTTGCTTATTGAAACTGTTCAATATTGCACACTGCTGAATCTGAAGGAGTTGCGCGTAATTTCCGTCCAAGTAGAGGCTAAGCTGTTCTCCCCTATAGCTTTCCTTCGGCCGCCTGAATGGGCCCTCCGGCGAATAATTTACGAGACTCTTTTAGGTCGCCTCTTCCATTTCCGGGATGGCTTAAATCTCCAAATTGGGAAAGCGTCCCAAAAGCAGTCATCCTTTTCGGGAATTCTCTAATCCCGCCGTATTTCTCCGCCGCATCCTCTTCGGCAGAATCGCCCCCAGCGACCGCTGCGCCCTTGGCGTACCGCACCTATTCAGCCCCGCACTTGAGCGCAGCACGGCTAAAGCCAGCAACAATACATTCTGCGAAGAAAAGAAAACGCAAGTCTGGCAGCCGCTTCAGAACCAATCACTTCTATAAGCCACCCACCAGCTCGCATACGCTATCGGTATCGTCGCAAACACCGCCCACCAGAACGGCAGCGCCAAATCCGCCACCAATCCCAGCCCGCTAAACGTCAACCAAAATATTTTCCTCTGCACACCTCATTTTAACCGGTATATCCACAGCCGAATCCGCCACGCCATTTCCGTTGCTCCAATAGCAATTCCCCCGACCCGTATCTTCTGTCAGTATTCGACCCGACTTGACCACCACTGGCCAGTAATCTACGATTCTACGTAGGGAGTTTTGTCGACCCGGGGGCGCCAGCATCCCTGCTGGCGTTTTTGCTTTTTGTAGCCAAACCAAAACCGATCAGTCGCTCTACCTCTTGGGCCCCACGTGCTAACCAGATGCGCCCTAAAATTGGCCAGCTTCTTCAACCCTTCTTGTGCTCCAATTCCGCCCATCTCGCATAAAGCTGGTCCACCGCCTTACGGGCCTCATCGAGCTCCAGCGAAGCCGCATGAAGCCGAGGACCGTCGCTCACGATAGCCGGTTCCTGCAAAGCCGCCTGTTTCTCATGAAGCGCCTTCTCTGCCTCAGCGATGCGCTGCTCCATAGTCTCCAACTCACGCGTCTCTTTAAAAGAGAGCTTTTTCTTGGAGCCAGCAGCAGCCCCGCTAGGTCCAGCAGCCAGCACGCGCGGCCCGCGCTCGGCACGACCGCCAGTCGGCCCAACCGCTGCAGCAACCCCAGCCTTACCTTGCTCCGACTCCCGAGCCTCCTGCCACGCCTCCCACTGCGAGTAATCGGCAAACCGCTCGATTCCACCGAGCCCATCAAACCCCACCACAATCGTCGAAACGCGGTCCAGCATATACCGGTCATGCGTGACTAGCACCAACGCCCCACGAAACTCCAGGAGGCTCTCTTCCAGAATCTCCAAAGTCGGAATGTCCAAATCGTTCGTCGGCTCGTCCAAAAGCAAAACGTCCGCAGGCTGCAGCATCAGCTGAGCAATCAAAACCCGTGCCCGTTCGCCACCCGAGAGCTTTCCGACCCGCCGATTTAAATCCTCTCCGGTAAAGAGAAACCGTGCAGCCCAGGAGGCCACATGAATCACGCGGTCCTGGTAAATCACCGCGTCGCTGTCCGGCGCCAGCGCCCGTCGCAGCAGCAAATCCGGATCAAGCTCCCGATTCTGGTCGAAATAAACCATGCGCAAAGGGTCGGCCCTGCGAATTTTCCCGGCACCAGGTTGTAGATCGCCGCGCAGCAGTCGGAGCAGGGTAGTCTTCCCGCTGCCATTTGGCCCAACAAGCCCCACGCGCATCCCGGAAGTCACCGTAAACTGCAACTCCTCGAACAAAACGCGCTCGCCCATCGCGCAAGTAACGCCATCCAGCTCAATCAACTGTTTGGTCTGCCGGTTGGTTGCCGAAAAATCGATCTGTGCCGTGCTCGTGCTGCTCCGCGTTTTCATTTCGGCAAGTTCGCCGATCATCTTGTGCGCGTTGTCAATGCGTGCCTTCGACTTGGTCGTCCGCGCTTTGGGCCCGCGCCGCAGCCACTCGATTTCCGTGTGTACGCGATTCTCAAGCGCCTCCTGCCGGTTGCGCTGCGCATGAAGGTGCTCCTCTTTCGCCTCCAGAAACGCGCTGTAGTTTCCGTGAACGCGCAGAGCACCATCCTCGTAAGCCTTGTCGATCTCGACCATTTCATTGGTCACATTTTCCAGGAAATACCGGTCATGGCTCACCACAACGCTAGCGAACGCAGCCCGCTGCAGAAACCGCTCCAGCCATTCAATCCCGGCAAGGTCCAGGTGATTGGTAGGCTCATCCAGCAGCAAAATGTCCGGGTGTTGCACCAGCGCCTCGGCGATGGCCAGCCGCTTTTTCCAGCCGCCCGACAACGTAGCAGCAAGAATATCCAGGTCTTCAAATCCAGCGCGCCCCAGCGTCTCCGCGGACCGCCCCGCGCGCTCCGACTGCGGCACCGAAGCTCGCTCCAGCGCGCTCTCAATCACCGCCTGAATCGAAAGCCCAGGCACAAACTCGGAGATTTGCTTGACGTAACTCAGCCGCGTCCCCTTGCGCACCGCAACGTCGCCGCTATCCGGCCGCACCTTGCCGCAAAGAATCTCCAGCAGCGTCGATTTCCCCGATCCGTTGGGGCCAATGACACCAATCCGGTCGCCTTCCGACACGGTGAACGAAATATTTTTGAATAGCGGCGCAACCCCGTACCTTTTCGCAAGTCCCTGCGCGCTTATAATGGGAGGCAAATCTCTCGGTCTTCTCCTGCTCTTAGTTTAACCTGATGGATGACGGCGAGGACAATCTGCAACTGCAAGCCCGCTACGAAAGTCGTGACGAAGTCCGCTACAGAGTCCACGACCAAGGTCGTTACAGGGGACGCAACACTTGAGCCGCAAATTTGACGCCATAATCCTCGGCGCAGGCGCCGCAGGCCTCTTCTGCGCCATCGAAGCCGGCAAACGCGGCCGTCGCGTAGCCATCCTCGAACTCTCCGACCGCCCCGGCAAGAAAATCCTCATCTCCGGCGGCGGTCGCTGCAATTTCACGAATATCCATTGCACGCCAGAAAAGTTCATCAGCGCCAACGAGCATTTCGCAAAATCCGCTCTGGCTCGTTACACCCCAGCTGATTTCATCGCGCTAATCGAAAAGCACGGCATCCCGTATCACGAAAAAACGCTAGGCCAGCTCTTCTGCGACCGCGCGGCCACGGATATAACCACAATGCTCGAAGCCGAGTGCCGCGACGCAGGCGTGCAAATTCTCGTGAACACCAGAACGAAAGAAGTCCAAAAAACAACCGAGTTCATCGTGGAAACCGACTCCGAAGAATTCCGTGCCCCAGTTCTGGTAGTCGCATCAGGCGGCCTTTCCATACCCAAAATCGGAGCAACCTCGTTGGGCTACGATTTAGCCAGTAAATTCGGCCTGAAAATCGTCAAAACCAGGCCCGCACTGGTTCCGCTGGCCCTCGCAAAAAAAGACCGGCGCGCCTACTGCGACCTTTCAGGAGTCTCCGCCGCGGTCACCGTTTTCACCGGCCACCAATCCTTTCGCGAAAGCATGCTCATCACGCACAAAGGATTGAGCGGTCCCGCAATCCTGCAAATCTCCTCCTACTGGGAAAAAGGGAAGCCACTGCGCATCGATCTAGCCCCAGACCGCGACGTAACATCCGCGATTCGCGAAGCCAAAACGCGCAACGCAGCAGCTGCCCGCGCCGCATTCCTCGGCGTCCTGCCAAAGCGCCTCGCGGATCGCTGGCTCGATCTCCACGAACCAAAATCCTGGACAAATCAGGATCTGGAAAAGTTGGAAAGCGATTTACACAATTGGACGCTGGTTCCCGCGGACACAGAAGGCTACGAAAAAGCCGAAGTAACCGCAGGCGGCGTAGATACAGATGAACTTTCGAGCAAGACAATGGAGTCCCATAAAGTTCCCGGCCTGTTTTTTATCGGCGAAGTAGTGGACGTCACCGGACATCTCGGCGGCTTCAATTTCCAATGGGCGTGGTCCTCAGGCGCCGCGGCAGGACGCGCATTATAAACTCGCGCCGACTCGCCCACGCGTAATGCTATTTCCCCGGCCGGTACCGTCGAAGCTCCCAAATCAAATAAACCAGCACGGCAATATTGACGGCCAGCGCTACGCCCTTGGCAACCGTTGCGTGCCGCACAAGCTCATAAATCTCCAGCGGCAGAAACGATCCGGTCGTAATAATCGTAAAATATTCGGCCCAGCGCTTCTTGAACGCCAGCCCGGTCCCTTCGGTCAAAAAGACCGCCGCGTAAATAAACGTCCCGATGCTCAATTCTTCCAGCTTCTTGTCATTCACATTCGACAATTTCGCTAGAAGCCAAAGCAGGTAGCGGTTGTGTGGGTCCACGCGAAACGCGTTCACCCAATGGTCGGCAATACTAGCCACATCCCTATGCAGCAGTCGCAGCGCACCGATGCCAACCGCGATCAGTACAGCGCCCTTCAACAATTTGAAAGCCGCAATCAGTAAAAGTCCGCGCGAGTGTGGTTTGCCCTTGGGCGTCGGCATACTTGGCTCCATTCGATTGTACAGGGCCAAGTCAAGATATCGCCCTCATCGAAGAAATAGGTTCCTCGAGGGAAGGCGCCGCGCTATTGGTCCGCTGCTGTTACTACCGGTCGGGCACGACCCGCTTGCTCAGGTCCGTCGCCACCGGATCCTGGATCTGCACGGCCACATTGAAGAAAGTGTTTAGAGCAAAGTGATTTCCAGTGGAGCCCTGTGCCTCGAGAATGCCAATCGGAGCTTCCGTAATCGAATTGAGCTCGACGGAATTGTTGTTGCCCTGGATATAAATGTCGGACTCTCCGCTGTTGAAGACTTGGTTTTCCCTGATGTGGCCGCCGTTTCCCTGAATGCGAATATTGTCGAAGACGCTCGCAGAAAACACAGTATTGCCGCGTACTTCGGCGTCATTCCCGTCCACGAATATCCCCACCTGGCTGACTCCCGCCGTATTGCCAGAGACGTGCACGCCGTCCGATTGCGTCACCAGGATGTCGGTGGCCACGGTCTGGCACGTCGCCACGGCGGTGCAGGGCGACCACACATTGTTCGCCACTGTATTTGTCCGAATGGAGCCCGCCGCGGAAAATCCGATTTGAATGCCGTTCTGCGCGGCTCCCGTGGTCGGTCCGATCCCTGTTACCACGTTGTCGTGGATTTGCGCGGTGGTTCCCGATTCATTCGCGGTGATCCCATTTTTCTGATAATCGTGAATGGAGCTGTCCGCAATCTCCACGTTGGAAGTTTGCCCGCCGCCGCTCTCTACAAACACTCCTGTCCCGCTCTGGCAGCCATTCAACGCAGCGCCCAGCTTGAAATTGCGAATCGCCGCATGCCGGAGAGTGCCCGAAGAGTTCTGGAAATACACTCCGATCAATCGCGGCGCGCATTCCGTGATTCCGTTGTTGATGCCATCCACCGTCAAGCCGGAGATGGAAACACTTGTCGCACCACTCACCAGCACAGCCGCGGCGATCGCGTCTCCGGTCGCGAGACTTGTCGCATTTTGCTGAATCGAAGCCGGCACCAGGAACGCTCCGCTATCGGCTTCGATCTCCAGCGACTTGTTAATCGAAAGCTGTTCCGCGTAGATCCCGTTGCAGATGACAATTTCATCGCCGGGCGAAGCAGCATTAATCGCATCCTGAATTTTTGTAAATGTGGTCGCTGGACACTGCGCGGGATTGTTGCTCACGACCAGCCTGGCCCCGGGAGCAGCAGACGACGGACCAGCCACAAGCAGCAGGGGCAGCGCAAAGAAAGGGAAGCGAACTGTGTTGGAATTGCGGAGATTCATAATTCCCCCTTGTCGACTTGGAGCGAGGTTTCGGGGCGGGCTAGGGCGACCCGGATTTGCAAACTGGGGCGCTCTTCAGGCGTGCAAGTCTCTCGAGGCGGGTGAGAGGCTGACTTTGGACAGAACCCCAAGAGGAAATTTCCCTCTGGCATCATTCTACACTTGGGGCCGCCGGCGGCAATGGTACTTACTTTTTAATTCTTTAGCGTGGAAATCGGCTCGGTTGTCGCGCCGGCGCACATCACGCCTCACTTGTGCGCTGGCAACAGGTCCCATATCGCGGGATCTTCCGTGCCCAGCACCCACGAGCAGAATCCCTGAAGCCCGCGTTCCTTCACCAGCTTGTAGCGTTCGCCAAACGTCCGCGCGTCCGTAAAGAAAATCCATTCGCGCATATCTGCCCGGTAAAAATAAAACCATGCCGACCGGTCCGCGGCATCCCATTCGATATGTCCGCCGAAGTCTTTCGCCAGGTCCAAAGCGTCTTCCGTCGCGATGTATTCTGCCGACGGATTCGGCTTATCGCCCGATTTGTCGCCCGTCTTTTCCGGCGTCCCCGCGAACCAGTGATAGCCATACAAGGGAATTCCCAGCGAAAGTTTTTGCACAGGCACAACTTTCAACGCGTAATCCAGGTTACCTGTAGTCCAAGCCCAACCTGCAACCGGACCAGGTGCCGTCCATCGCGTATGCTGGTCGTAAGTCATCAGACATATCAGATCGACGCTCTGCGCGAGCGCTTTCAGGTCATAAGCCCCGCGCCAATTTTCGTAAATCCACGCCGCGAAGCCGCCTTCGCCAGCAGGTGCGCCCGGTGCGTTCGGCACGGTTGCAATCGTGAGCTGCAGCCCCTCGCTGTGAAACGCCGCCGCGGCTTCGCGCACCATGCTCGAAAGCGCATCGCGATCCGTCCAATGCACATTTTCAAAATCAAATTGAATTCCGATATAGCCATTCTCTTTGCACACGCGAATCAACTGCGCAACCATGCTCTTCGCCGCGGCCGGGTTTCTCAGCAATTTGTGAAACTCTTCCTGCGCGAAGTCCCCGTTCGCCACGATGGGCATCATGGGAACGTGATGCGCCCGCGCCGTCTCCAGCACCAGCGGATTCGGCCCTCCAGAGACAAGCCCGTCCGCATCCACTCCGTACCAGGCGGGAACCAACAAGTCGATTTTGTCAGCATGCGCCAGAAACGACCTCACCGATTTCGGTTCACGGGTCATGTAGAACAGCGCTTTCGGCTGCTGCGCACGTACAGATGACGCGAACGGAACGAACGTCGCCGCAAAAGCACAAATAGTGAGGAAGCGTTTCATGATGGCCGCAGTTTATCTGCCCTGGCAGTCGGGTGCAACGGCGGAAATCTCCGAGTTTTTCCAGCCCATGTTCATTGACGAACGACCTCAACAACCGGTGCTATACCTCTTAAGGAACGCACGGCGGGTCGAGTGGGGAGAGAGTTCCGCCAGCTAGCACAGACAAGAGAAACAGATAGCTGTGAAGGAAGTGCTGGCAAGGGATTTCCGGCTTAACGCGGAATTTCGGCGGGAGAACGGCGAGGACGGGGTTCAGTTCAAACAGTCCAAGGACATGCTCGTAAAGCGGCGGCAAGGGCAATTTCGGCACGAGGTCCAGCCGGTTCGCAATGCGGTTAGTGTTCGGGACCATATGGTTATAAACATTGACGAACTGAGGGTCTCCCGTCTTCGGGCTAGCATAGGTGTACGCGACAGGATTATTAAACGGCGCGGAACCATTTGCCGCGACATCCAAAGCCAGCAGCGTAGCAAGCGCGCCTCCCAGGCTGTGCCCGCAAATTGTCAGGGAGCTGACCTGCTTCGCCCAGGGAAGCCCGCTCAGCGCCCCCGCCACGGGTTTCGACCCGTTAGCCGCATCCATCACCGTGGATTTGTACATGTCCGTGAATCCATCTTCCGTGTTTCCCGCACTCGGCAAGAATGGGCACGGCTCCGTCAGAAACTTTGCATCCTGGACCCACTCCAGGATTCCATCCGTGCCACGAATGGCAACTACGGCCTCTCCAGTATCAACACTCTGAAAGATCAGCCCGATGGATACCGGTGCCGGAACTAAACCCAGGCTATCTTTCAGGTCGGTCGCCAAGTCGTTCGCAATCATCGAAGCGATGAGCTGGTAGGAAACTGTATTAGGCGGAATCCCAGCACTGAACGATTGCCCCGGCGCGAGACTGAGCTTTCTATTAAAAACATCGTATGCTGCGCCCACCAAAAAGCCATACTGGATAGCCTCGGTCAAATCCATGGCGTTCTCCTTTTCCGGCAAATCTCTAAGTCATCGGCTAGGGCACCCGCGATCTGTTTCATTTGGAACTGGAACATTGCAGAGGCAACCTCGGGGGTACGTAACTGTGCGGGTAATCTTAGGCAGCGCCGCAGCCCAAGTCAACGAATTAAGAGCGGTCATTCCAGGTGCTTATCTTGAGGGAGTTTGTTGGAAAAGAGAGTTCAGCGCCACTTCTTCAGGTCCGGCCAGATTTTCTCCAGCGAACCGAATTTTGCGCCTCGGCAAATGTAGACGGAGATTTCGGTCTCGAGAGCGTAACGATTGTCGGCGGAAGTTCCTACGTATTCGACATGGTCGAAGAGTTCTTCCAGTCGTTTCCGTTCATCGCCGAGAACGATCAGACAATTTCCGGAGTAGCCGCGCGGGCCCCAGAGCCAGTAGGTCTGGTGTCCGCTCAAAGCCGGCGGCAAACCGTAGCGGCGGCCAAGGAAATCGATTGCGCCGGCCTGACCATAATCCTGACCAAAGATCCCGCAGCCGGGCCGCTCACTCACCGGGATGCGATTCCATGCCACCGCGGTTTCATCGACGATCTCCTGCCAGCCGAATTGGTCGGAATACCATTGCGGCAAAGGCGCCTTTTCGTGGCCATGCTCCAGGACGGGCGGCTTCATGGGCAGATATTTCAGATAGGCAAGAAAATGGTCAGGCGTTAGAACGGGGACAGCCAGAGGCGCGGCATGCGCGCCGCCGGCGAGCAGAAGAATGACGATCGTGACTTTCAACCACGTAAGGCGACGCGGGCCGCTCTGGACCGCATTGTTTTCCGGGGCGTCACTTTTGCGGCCGTCGATCTTCCCTTCAATCGTGACGGCTCCAACGGCCAGCAGCATCGGGTAAATGGGAGAGAGATAATAAATCTTGCCGTGCAAAAGAAAGAAAACGGTAAAGCAAACCAGGTAACACCAGCCGAGGGCGCGATACGGTTTAAATCGCTTCGAGACGAGAAACGCAATCAAGCCCCTAATCCAGATGGGCGCCGTTAGCGGAAGAACCAGCAGCGTTTGCTGCAAGGAATATGCCCATAACGGAAGGACAACGTCGCGGCCATCTTCGCGAATATTGTGCATGAGCTGGACGAACGGCCAATGGTTGTGAATGTTCCAAAGCAGGTTGGGCAGGAAAATCAGGAAGGCGGCGAGGCCGCCGAGCCATATCCAGGGGCTTAGAAACGTTCGCCTCTGCGCCGTGAGTAGAAGCCCAACGACGATGCCGAAACCGAATAAGGCGATGGAATATTTTTCCTCGAGGCCTATTCCCGCAAAGACGCCGAACCAGACCCAGTAGCGGGGATTGTCGCGTTTGATAGCCAAAATGGCGAAATAGGCGCAGGCCATCCACAGATTGGGTTCGAGGCAGTTGGTTCCAAGAAGACTCCCATTGGAAAGATATTGTGGCGCGACGACGACGCAGACTGCGCTCAACAAAAGAGCGTAGGTCCGTCCGCCCAATTCGCGGGCGATGAGCGCGACTTGGACAACCAGCAGGGAAGAAGCCAACGCTGGAATAAAGCGCACGCTGCGCAGTGAATCTCCCAACACCGCCCGGCAAATGTGAATCAGAAACGGAATGAGGGGCGGCTGATCCACGTATCCCCATGCGAGGTGGTCGCCGCAGGACATGTAATCGAATTCGTCGCGGAAATAGCCGTAGCGGTTGTTGAAATAGCAGTGAAAGAGAAATTTTGCGACGGCGATGGCCACGACAATCGCCATGCCATTCGCCAGGAACGGCCGCTTTTCAACTACGGAAGTTTGCCAGTTGCCAGAAGCCCCGCCCATTTGAATCATCCCTTATCGTAGAAAGTTTGCGCGTCTTCCATGCATTCGACTGTTGCCTAAGGCAGCGTAAATGCCACCAGCGCATCCCCCAGCGCCTCTTCCGGGATTTTTGGGTGGCCGCCCGCAGCAATCACAAGATATTGTTTGCCGCGTGCGCCCAGGCTGTAGGTCATCGGCGTAGCGTTACCGCTGGCCGGCAGCTCAGCCTTCCACAATTCCTTCCCCGTTTCCACATCGAAGCCGCGAATAGAAGAGTCCGTCGTGCCCGCTATAAAAACCAGCCCTCCCGCCGTTACAATCGGCCCACCGAGACTGATCGATCCCGGCGGAATGATCCCGTGAGCTCCGCCGAAATTTTCCATAGTCCCCAGAGGAACTCGCCATCGAATCTTCCCCTCGGTCATGTCCACCGCCGCGAGCGTGCCCCATGGCGGCGCATTGCATGGCAAGTCCGAAGGCGACTGCAGAAAGCGCCGAAGGATGCCATAAGGCGTCCCACGCTGGGGTCCGTAATCGCCGTCCTCATTGTCCGATTGCACTTTATCGCGTGGAATGAGCCTGATCCTCGCGGGAAGATTGTTGATATTAACAAACAGCAAGCCGCGCTCGGGATCGAAAGCGTACCCGCTCCAGGTCATGCCGCCGAGGTTCCCGGGCACGGCAAGCGTGCCCTGAATGCTGGGCGGAGTGAAAATGCCCTCATTGCGCAGCTTTTGAATCTCCTTGCGGCACGATTCGCGATCTTCCGGCGTCGGCCCCCAAACTTCGTCCCCCGAAAACTGTTGAGCAACGAGCGGCGGCGGCGCGGACGGAAAAGGCTGCGTCGCTGAAGCGAGTTCACCGGGCACGTCGCTCTGCGGTACGGCGCGTTCCTCCACTGGGAAAACGGGCGCACCCGTGTCTCGGTTGAGGACGAACAGCAGCCCGGTCTTATTTCCCTGGATAACCACGGGGATTTTCTTTCCGCCATGCGCCACCGTCGCGAGAAGCGGTGGCGAAGCCGTGTCGTAGTCCCACAGGTCGTGATGAACAAGCTGAAATCCCCACGCAATTTTTCCGTTTTTTGCGTGCAGCGCAACCACGGAGTTCGCCCACTTGTTATCGCCCGGTCGCAACCCTCCGTAATAATCCGGGCTCGCGCTGCCAGTTGGAACGAAGACCAGGTCACGTTCGGGATCCACTGTCATGATGGACCACGCGTTGGCCGCCCCAGTGCGCCATTTTGCCGAATCACCGTTGCCAGTTCGATCTCCCGTATTTTGCGGAATGGGTTCCCAACTCCATCGCAACGCTCCCGACCGCGCGTCGAAAGCACGCACCACACCCGCGGGCATGTCCACACGATGATTGTCATCGATAGCAGACCCCGCAATCACCATATCGTCGATCACCCCTGGCGGCGAAGTCATGTGGTACCAACCCGCCGTATACCCGGGAACATCTCGCAAGCTGACCTGCCCAGCGTTCCCAAAGTCCGGGCAGAGTTTTCCGGTCGCTGCGTCCAGGGCAATCAACCGCGCGTCCTGCGTTGCTTCAAAAATCCGTGTCCGGCACGTTTGCCCGGCAGTTCGCGAAGGATCGAGCCAGGCGCTCGCCCCGCGGTTGACCAGCCCATCGCCATAATCCAAAGTGCGATCGATCAGTGGATCGTAAGCCCACCGCTGTTTTCCCGTGGCTGGGTCCAGTGCGATCACGCGGTTGAATGGCGTCGTGATATACAAGAGGCCATCGACGAGAATCGGCGTGGTTTCAAAGCCGCTGCGTTTAACGTCCCCTTTGGCTTCTTGCACATCACCCGTGTGAAATATCCAGGCGATCTTGAGCTTTGCCACATCTTCGCGGTTGATTTGCGACAGAGGTGAATAGCGCATCCCACCCGCATCGTGGCCGTAATACGGCCAGTCTGAATCCGCTGCGCCTTGAGCCGAAATGTTCGAACAAGCAGAAAGAAAACACGCCGCGAGGAGAAGCACTCTCGTCCCGGCCTGTTGAGCTTTGACTTTCATTCCTTTGCCGGCCTCACCTGTTGCCGCTCTGGAGCGGATAGTTCCGGCAGAGCGGGCAGTTCGGCGTTTGCATAGCTGCTGACTTCACACGCGAGAGAAATCTCTTCAAATTCCGGTTTAGTCCATTGCATGGCGGTCCTCCTGATCAGTTTAAAATCGTCGTTGCTGTTTCTGCTGCCGCTAGGGTTAAGGCAGAGTGAACGCGATAACGTAATCGCCTTGCTTTGTTCCAAACTTGCCGTGCCCGCCTGCGGCAATAACGACGTACTGCTTGCCGCCAATGCTGTAGGTCATCGGTGTAGCCTGTCCTCCGGCGGGCAGCTCATACGACCACAATTCTTTTCCCGTCTCCGCGTCGAACGCTCGAAGATGGCCATCCCAGGAAGCGGCCGTGAAATTCAGGCCGCCTGCCGTCACAATGGGTCCTCCGAAACTGAGCGCCCCGCTCGTCTGCCCAGGGATGTGACTCCCCAGTGGAACATCCCAAACTTTCTTCCCTTCGAACAGATCGACCGCAGCCAGCGTTCCCCACGGTGGCGCGTTACAGGGCAGGCCGCTCGCGGAAAGCAGCGGCTTGCGGAACATGGCGTAAGGCGCGCCCGTCTGCCGCGCAAACTCGCCGTGCATTCGGTCGACGTCGGAAGCGTTTTTGCGGGCATCTTCTAATTCCGCACGGGGAATCAGTTTTACAAAAATCGGCAACCGGTTGGTGTTCACAAACAGCAGATGCCTTTGCGGATCGTACGCCGCACTGCCCCAATTAACGCCGCCGGCGTTGCTTGGAAAAACGAGTGTCCCTTGCAGGCTGGGCGGTGTAAAGATGTCGCCATTGCGCGCCGCTTTGATTTGCTCCGCACACCACTTTCGCTGTTCCTCGTCGATGCCCCACGCGTTCTCAGGCGTAAGCTTTTCCGGCACCAGCGAAATCGTAGAAGCAGGCTGCGTCGGCCACGACTCTTCACCGGGGATATCGCTCTTTTGCACCGGGCGTTCTTCCACCGGCAAAAGTGGCGCGCCATTCAACCGATTCAGCACAAAAACGCGCCCCATTTTTGTCGTGATGGCGATAGCGGGAGTTCCGTCTTTCCAGTTGAAAAGAGTCGGCTGCGAGGCCACGTCATAATCCCAGAGATCGTGGTGTACGACTTGAAATCCCCATACAAATTCGCCGGTGGAAGCTTTGAGCGCCACAACCGAATTGGCCCACTTGTTGTCGCCCTTGCGAAGCCCGCCGTAATAGTCGGGGCTCGCGCTGCCGGTGGGAATGAACACCAAATCGTGCGGAGCATCCACGGAAAGAGTTGACCACGCATTGCCCGCGCCGGTTCGCGGCGTGTTCTGATAAGCCCACGGCGCAATCGGGTCCCAGGTCCAGCGCAGCCCTCCCGTGCGAACGTCGAACGCCCGCACAATGCCGCGTTCCAGAGTGACGGCGCGATTGTCGCCCTCGGATGAGCCAGTGATGACCAGATTCTTGTAGATGGCAGGCGCGGAAGTGACCTGATAATCGCCGGGATCGCGCATCCTCACGTCCGCCTTTAAGTCCACTTCGCCGTCAATGCCAAAGTCTTTGCACGGCTTGCCCGTGTCGCCGTCCAACGCAATCAGCCGCGCGTCCAGCGTGCCGATAAAGATGCGCAGCGCACAAGGCTTGCCCAATTTCGCGGCCGTGTCACGCCAAGCCGAAACTCCGCGCGAAGTCACTTCAGAAAATCCGTACGGATGCTCCAGCTTGGGGTCAAACTCCCAAAGCTTCGCTCCCGTGACCGCATTCAAAGCAATGACGTGGTCGTAAGGCGTGCTGAGGAACAGTTTTCCATCGATCAGTATCGGCGTAGCCTCAAACGCCGCCTTTTTGTCGAGCTCCTCATCGTTGGGCAGCGCTCCCGTCCGATACGTCCATGCCACGTGCAACTGCGCCACGTTGCCGCGATCAATCTGTTTCGCCGGAGAATAGCGCGTGCCTCCGGGATCATTTCCATAGTTCGGCCAACCCGCATCGGCCGAAGTTTGCGCCAAGCTCCTGCCAGTCCAAACAGAAACAAAGGCGAAAAGGACGATGCAGAGAGGGAGTGTGGACAACCTGAAATGTTTCATGGGAGAAACTTAAGTGATCCAGCGCGCGCAGGCAACAAAACTGGGACGAGCGGGCCTAAACCCGGGACAAGTGGGACAGACTTCAGTCTGTCCCTTTCTTTTTTACCGCAAAGCTCAGTCTCACACTTTTTTTAAGAGCTCAGGCCGCAACTTCACATACCTCCGGCTCCAACGCAACTCCGTGGAATCCTGCAACACAACTTTGTATTCCCCATGAAACCAAGGCAGCATTTCGCGGATCGCATCGAGCCGCACCAGGCTGCTTCGATTAATCCGTACAAACGTCTTCGGATCGAGCACGTCCCTCATGGAATCCAGCGTCCCGCGCAAGGTATAAGTCTTCGCCCCGCAGTGCAGCTTCAAATAGTTTCCATCCGCTTCAAGCCACGAAATATCCCGCGCCGCCACAAAATGCGCCCGTCCATTTTCCTGCACCAGAATGCGCTCCGAAAACGACCGCTCCTTCTGCAACTGCGCGAGCAACTCCTGAAGCTGAGAAGCAAACCCGTCGCTCGATTGCGCGCGTTCTGCGCGCACGCGGCCCACAGCGGCGCGAAAGCGCTCCTCGTTAAATGGCTTGAGCAGGTAATCCAAGGCGTGCACTTCAAACGCCTTGAGCGCGTAGTGGTCGTGCGCAGTGACGAAAACAAATCGAGGCATATTTTTGGAAGAAACGGCCTGCACCACACCGAAGCCGTCCGTTCCGGGCATCTGCACGTCGAGGAAAACCAGATCCGGCTTGTGTTTTTCAATCGCAGCGATTGCCGCTTGCGCGCCATCCGCCTCCGCGACAACCTGCACATCCGGCTCCTGCCGAAGTAACCGCAGAATTTTGCGGCGCGCAGGCGCTTCGTCATCCACCACGAGCACCCGAAGTTTGCTCGCGGGACTCATCCCACAATCGGCGAAGCCTGTTCCGCCAAGTGGAAAGGGAAGCGCAGCGTAACTTCGGCCCCGCCAGCGGCACGGTTGGCAATCGAAAACGCCTGCCCCGCACCATACAGTTGTTCGAGCCGCCCGCGAATATTCGCAAGCCCCAGCCCGCGATTCAAAATAGCGTCGGTATTCTGTTGCCCGAGGCCCGCGCCCGTATCCATAACCTGAAGAATCAGGCTGCCATTTTCGCGCCGCACGCCAATCGAAATATCGATTCCCGCGCCAATCTCTTTCAAACCATGCCGCAAAGAATTCTCGACCAGCGGCTGCAAAATCAGCTGCGGCACCAGCGAATTTTCGAGGCCCGGATCGACCGAATACGTCACGCGCAGCTTGTCCTCAAACCGCTTCTGCATAATGTCCAGGTAAAGCCGCGTAATCTGCAATTCCTGCGAAAGCAAAATCTCGTGCGAGCTGGCCGTCCGCAGCGTCAACCGCAGCAAATCGCTTAGCTGCGTAAGCATAGCGTCCGCCGCGCGCACATCTTCGTACATCACCGACGAAATCGTGTTCAGCGTATTGAACAAAAAATGCGGCTGCAGTTGCAGCCGAAGATTTTCCAGTTGCGCCTGCGCCAGCCTGGTCTGCAATTCCGCCGCCGCAAGCTGTTGCGCCTGCGCGATTTGCATCCTCCTGAAAAAATAATAGGCCAGCACGACGACCGTGTAGCCTATGAGGTCGTTGGAAAACTCCATGGGATACCGAAAGCGCATGATCCCGTAGTCGTAGCTCCCCATGCCAATCAGCGGCGAGATAATCCATCGGCTCACGGCCATCAGGCTGGTGTGCAAAAACGAAAACGCCACCGCCGCCGCCACATGCATGCCCACCAGCCGAATCCACCCTTTGCGCCGAAACAGATAGGAATGCGCCATGCGGAAAACCAGCGGCAGCAGGATGAAGACCGAGTACACCCCGGTGAACTCTTCGAGAAAACGCACGCCAAACGTCCCGAGGCGCTGGCGCGAAAGATCATCGAGGTAGTGGTAGCCGAAAATCAGGACAAAAATTGCGGTGTAAATGCCGAGCAGAATCCACCAACCCTGCGCGCTTGAGAACTCCAGCACGCCGGTTGGTTTCGGCTTTGCCGTTTCATGAGACCCGCGGCCTGGATTTGGGTCTTCCGGCATCTTGCTACCTCGCGGCGTTGATTATGCGCCACAGCAGGCCGCCGCCGAAAGAGCAGAACGCCCCGAAAGATCAGATCATTCAATGGAAGTGGAAACTTGATACGACGCAGAGAGGGTCAAAATCCTAAATCGCAGCCCGATGCGCTGGCCGTCAACAGGAGGAATCAGAAGCTGCGGCGCCGAGCCCCTTCGGAAATCGCGCTGGCAATGGTGAGCGAAACCAAAGCTACTATGGCAAACATCAGAACAAAGACGATCACGGAACTCCCCCTAAGCAGACGCTGACCTAAAGGGCAGGTCAAGGTCCAAACCCAACTGCTCTCTTTTCAATAATTTGCGAAAAATAAGGTGAAATCTGTGTCACCAGTAGAGCACAGGTGCAGGTATTTCAAGACAAATTTGCCGGTTCTAGTACTGGCTTGATAACTCCAACCATTGGATGCCCGGAAGCCCGATCCGGACACTGAAGATTTCGGTTTAGACCGACAACTTACCCTCGGCTAAGCCGAATCGACCCGTCCCCGGTGTGAATCGTCAGGGACTGTCCGCCGCCGTTCATCTTCCCGTGGATCTGCGACTTACTAAAGGTCCCCTCAATGGTCACCGGCATACCCAGGCTGATATGCCCGTCACCGGTGGTGGCATCAATAGTGGCCTGGAAATCGCCAGGCAGCGACAAATCCACGCTGCCGTCGCCCGTGTGCAGGAACCAACTGGAACCCATCTTGGAGCCGGAAAGCACCTTCGCGTCCACGCTGCCATCGCCCGTCTTGATGTTGAGGCCATCGAAGCGCCCGGCGATGCGGATATGCCCGTCGCCGCTGTCGGCATCCAGAGTCCCATCCAGCTCTCGGCCCTCGATCGAGCCGTCTCCCGTGTGGAGCTTCATGTCACCCTTCAAGGTGTCCACGTTGATGCTGCCGTCGCTGGTATGCAGATCAATGCGCTGTCCCTGACCCGCCGTCAAAGTGTTGGCACGAACCGACCCGTCGCCCGTCCGGATAATCACATTTCCATTGATCGAGCTGGCCTCCACTGAACCATCTCCGGTGCTCACGTCCAAATCGGCTTCCCGGGGCATTCGTACCTCAATATGCAGGCGGCGCGAGTTATGGCCCCAAGAGAATCCCCAATGGCCTACGACGCGAGCCACCAGCTCGACTTTATTGCCATCCTGGCGCGTGTCAATGTGCAGGCTCTTTTCCAGCTCATACCCTTCGTATTCCACGTGAAAGTCCACGGTCTTGGAATCGCTGGTGGTCACGAGTACGCTGCCGTCATTGGTGTCCACGTGAACCGTGGGGCGTCCTGAGACGGAGAAGTGCTTATCAACGTCCGAGGCGCGGGCGCCAGGCGCCAAAGCAACCGCGGCAAACAGGGCGACAGTGGCAATCCCTAGGCGTATGGCTGCCGACCGGTAAGTGTGCGAATTCATAGCTCTATGCCTCCGAAGCATCACGTTCTAGATAAAGGTACGACTCCCGGGGCAAAAATGTTCCCTGATCCCATGCAGCCAGTTCTCAGGCGCTCCGGGATTCCATTTATAAACGACTGGGCTGACCTTCTCGTCTGATATTGGCCGCCAAACAGTCGAGGATCAGGCCGGTCGCCGCCCGCTATTTCTTTGCCGAGTGGGCCGCGTGCTTCTTGTTACCCGCGTCGGGTTTGGTGCGCAAGGCTACCAGGAACTGCTCCGTGGGAAGGGTATTGATAACATCCTTCTTCTCCAGCCAGCCGCGCCGCGCCATGGTCACCCCGTGGCGAATGAAGGCAAGGTTTGCGGCAGTATGCGAATCCGTTGAAATTACGACCTTTACGCCGCGTTCCTTGCACATCCGCAGGTAAACGTCCTTCAAATCCAGCCGGTCAGGGTAGGAGTTGCATTCCATCGCTACGCCGTGTTTGGCGCAGGCTTGCAGGATCTTCTCCATGTCATAGTCCAGCGGGTCGCGGCGCAGGAGCAAGCGTCCCGTTGGGTGACCGATGATCTGGGCGTAAGGGTTCTCGATCGCGGCGAGCATACGATCGGTCATTTCGGCGCGATCCAGGTTGAAGTACGAGTGGATCGAGCACACCACCACGTCTATCTGCGCGAGAATTTCATCGGAATAATCCAGCGTCCCGTCCTTCAAAATGTCCACTTCGGCCCCGGCCAGCACTCGAATGCCAAGGCCGCTATCGCTCGCGGCGTGAATCTTCTTGATATGTGCAGCCATGCGCTTCTCGTCGAGCCCGTTGGCAACAGTAACCGCTTTCGAGTGATCCGTAATTGCAATGTACTGGTGACCCAGCTTGCGCGCCGCTTCCGCCATCTCCTCGATGGAGTTTTTTCCATCGCTGGCGGTCGAGTGCATCTGCAAATCGCCCTTCATGTCTTTCAGCTCAATCAGATGGGGCAGCTTGTGCGCTTCAGCGGCCGCGATTTCGCCGGTGTTTTCGCGTAGTTCGGGCGGGATGTAGTCCAGCTTCAGCTTCGCGTAAATCTCCTCCTCAGTACGCCGCGCGACAGGCTTTTCCCCTTTCAGAGTAGCCAGCGCGTATTCATTCAGCGTGAGGCCCATGTCATTCGCGCGGCCGCGCAGCGCCACTGAAGTCAGCAGCGACGAGTGGAACCATCCGCGGTGTTGATCGCCGCCTTCGAGATACAGGACTT